>Ga0075731_102_pt1 | contig 26426 bp, 27 predicted proteins | sample RifGroB1_FD_68423 | JGI IMG/M metagenome (GOLD analysis project Ga0075731, IMG submission 68423) | Microgenomates (Woesebacteria) bacterium GW2011_GWB1_41_10
CAAAGAAAGAAAAAGCAATACAAAAAATGAGGTAAGTCCCAAAATTATCACTGGAAAAGGTTCAAAAGAAACCTTGAAATCGTAGGTCACCCAATTGTACGAGTAAAAAAGGTTTGAAACATAAACCAAAGAAAGTCCGACAAGAGGTATTAGATATATAAATTCGCCGGCGGCCAGGATGGTTAATGGCGCAAAAACCGGAAGCAAATGCCTTTCGTGCATTCTGGTGAAGAAGAAAAAAGAAAAGAGGAAAGAGAAAGCGGTAAGAACATGAACTAATTTTATTCTTCTGGACAATAATAAAAATGAAATCAAAAATATCAAATATCCTCCATATTGAAAATAAAGTGTGTCCGGCTTCCACTGGCCAAACAGTCCCCAGAGGTTAAAGGCGTTTATTGTTGTATACGGATATTGGTTTGCTGAAATGGTTAACCTTTGGATAATAAACTCAAACAAGTTTCCATGGCTAAATGGAACAAAAGCCAAAATAAAAATGCTAAATGCTAAAAATGTAAATGCTAAATATTTCTTTAGGGAAAATTTATTTTTTATCATTAAAAACAAAACTACCGGAGCAACAAAAGCCGCTTGGGGTTTGATGAGAGTGCCAACAGCTAAGGCAATAGCAGATATAAAGTAGGCACCAGGCACTAGATAGATAGCCAAGAGGGAAAATAGGGCAGTAAAACTGTCGACTTGGCCCCAGAGGGAAGAATTTGCAAAAATTGCTGGATTCAAAAGATAGATTGCTGCTCCAATCAAGCCCTTTTTGCCTTTCAAGATTTTGTAGATTAAAAATCCCGTGGCTAAATCAGCTAAAATTGCCGGCAGTTTATATAGTAAAGTGTCCGGGATAAACCCTCTTACTTTCCCTAAAAACCAAAGGACGTAAAGATAACCCGGGAGATAATCGCTCCGCAAAGTTCCAAAAAAGGATAAAATTATCCTGATCAAGAAAGCTATGGCTAAAATCGCAACTATTTTCTTTGTCATATTTTTACTAATTTATTCTGTTACCTCCGCAGGCAAAACTCCTTATGACTATTTTACCCGACTTGCCGACTCGTTTTTAGACGGAAAGTATTATCTCACCGAAAACCCTCCCTGGCTATCTGAATTAATACCCGCTGGGCAAGAAAAATTTTACGTAGTTTATCCACCAATGCCCGCTTTAATTTTAATCCCCTTCAGATTTCTATTTAAGGATAAATTCGAACAACAATATCTAGCTCATTTTCTCGGAGCTGGAATTGTTATTCTGACGATGCTTATTTCCTGGACAATCAAGAAAAGCAAATCCCTTGCCATTTTGTCTGGACTTCTAATTGGGATAGGAAGTATAGTCTGGTTTCTATCTGCCACCGGCTCATCGTGGTACTTAGCCCAGGTATCCGCCGCTTTTTTCCTAACAGTTGCTATTTACGAAAGTTTAAACAAGAAGAGGGCAATTTTGATTGGGATTTTTTTGGGAGCGGCTTATTTATCAAGACTTCATACTATTCTCTCGCTGCCCCTTTTTCTATATCTTCTCTGGTCAAAAAATTGGTTTAAAAATTATTTTTATTTAAGCGTTGGTATTTTACCTTTTGTCCTTTTTAATTTTTATTACAACTTTATCCGCTTCGGAACAATTTTTGATCAGGCTTACTTTGTCCTGCCTAAAATTCTAAACGAACTTGATAAACCTTGGTTCGCCAAGGGGGTTATCCATATTGATTACATTCCCGACAATCTTCGTGCTATGTTTTGGTCTTTCCCAAAAATTCTTAACAAGTTTCCCTTTATCCAACCCTCTTGGGCCGGACTTGCTATATGGATCACAACCCCAGCATTTATTTATGCTCTTTGTGCCCCCACCAAACAGGCAATTGTTAAACTATCCTGGCTTGCAATTTTTTTAATCTTCCTGGTTGTTGCATCGCACGGAGGAACCGGCTGGGCGCAGTTTGGGTACCGCTTCGCCGTTGATTTTTATCCGTTTTTGATTTTGTTAACAATTATTGCAATATCTAAAAATAGACTTATGTGGCACCATTGGTTATTACTTTTCGTTGGAGTTGTCGTCAATCTTTGGGGAGTATTATGGATCAACAAATTCGGCTGGGTAGGCTTTTAATTGTCAATAGAATTCTTTTGTTTTTAGGTGTTTATTTCCTGACCCGATGGGAATCTCTTGTCAATTTTGTTTTAACGTTCGGCAAAAGATGGGACGGAAATAGTTATACATTTATTGCTGACCACTGGTATGTAACAACTGGACCAGAAAGGTATTTCTTAGTTTTTCCTCCGTTCTATCCTCTTTTAATCAAAATTGGCACAATTTTTACATCAAACTCCGTCCTTTCGGGAATGATTATTTCAAATATCTTCTTTGTTGCAGCAATGATTATCTTCTATAAACTACTAACCCTGGACTATGATAAAAAATTTGCACTGTTAACCATAACCCTTGTCTCAATCTTCCCAACTACTTTCTTTTTCTCTGTTGCCTATCCGGAATCATTGTTTTTCTTTCTGTTTGTCTCCTCGTTTTATCTCTGCAGAAAGAAATCATATATAACAGCTGGAGTCTTGGGCGGACTGGCAATGGTCACAAGACCTTTTGGAATAGTTCTTGTGCCCACCTTGATCTATCAAACTTTCTTACAGAAAGACTTGAGCCTCAAAAGGTTCATGATTTTTGTGGTTACAAGTACTATTCCCATAGCTTTATATCTTCTGATTAATTATGTAACTTTTGGGGATGTCTTTGCATTTGCCGAATTACTCAAAGAAAACTGGCAAAAAAGCTTAGCTTTTCCTTGGGATGGGATAATTGCCAGTTGGAAGCGGGGAATTTTTACCCCGGAACTAAATAATTACAAATTTCTTGTTGGTTATGGAGAGGCAATAGCTTCCACCACTGCCTGGATTTCTATATTCTTCGGGATTAAACATTGGGGGATAAAATCTTCCTATCTCTTTTATCTTTTTCTTGGCACACTATTCTTCACCTCAACCGGATTTATTTTAAGCGCTCCACGCTACCTCCTATCAATCCCTCCATTTTTCATCTTGCTTGCCAGGGTAGTTGACACAAATAAATGGTTAAAAATTACCTGGATTATTTGTTCCACAGTCTTACTATTTTATGTTTCCTATGAATTTGCTTGGGGACATTGGACGTTTTAATCAATTCTACTCTGGATCCATTTTTGGACTTCGCTCCAGTCTCCAGCCTTAGGAATAAAAACATATTGGTTGTCGTATCTTCTGGAAACTGGCGGATTAATCAAAAACTCTTATTCCGGCAAGTACATTTGAATCTATATCTGTCTCCAGGGACTGCATAACGGCGTTTTTAAGAGCAAGAATTTTCCATGGATTTGAAACAACTTTATTTTTAATAGCATCTATTACAAGCTGCTGCCTGGCTGCGCGGGCAGCGTCCGTTCCTTCATCTCCTTCGGCATTCCTGCTCCTGACAAATTTTAGAGCAGTTTCCCCGTCCATAATTTGTTTCCCCTTCTTAAATTTAACGGTCTCGTATCTGCACGGCATACAGGAATCGTTTTCCTTTCCGGCAATCGGATACTTCTCATCTGTAAAAGCGTTTTGAACTTCAACCTCAACTCCGCCCAGAGAGTCAACTATTTTTTTAAACCCCGAAAAATCGATAACTAGTCCGTATTGAATCGGCACGCCAACCATTTTCTGAACAGTCGTCTTAGTAAGCGGTAGTTTTCCCCAATAGTAGGCGCTATTTAATTTTGCCCGAATTTCTGGAACCCAAATATCCCGAGGGAGGGATATTAAACTAATTTTCTTGTCTGATATCGATATAAAAATAACAGTATCGGTCAGATCTGGTGCCTCATGGCCGACCCCACCCTTGCCCAGAACCAAAATATTTACATTCTCTTGGGGCGGGTAAATAAAGGATTTTACTAAATTGCCATAAACAGAAAACAAAAATGTTCCGGCCCCAACCATTAAAAGCAAAACTATCGCTATGATAATATTAACCTTGCGCATATGGATATTCTAACAGACTTGAATCGGGAGCAGAAGAAGGCGGTAACTTATACAAACGGACCTCTTCTGGTTTTAGCTGGAGCAGGAAGTGGCAAAACAAAAGTTTTAACCCACCGAGTCGCCTACTTTGTCCAAAAAGACTTAATTCAGCCGGAAAATGCGCTTTTACTTACATTTACAAACAAGGCTGCGAATGAGATGAAGGAAAGAATTTTAAAACTAACGAATGGGAACGCGCCTCTTGCTGCAACTTATCACTCTTTCTCGGCAAAAGTCTTAAGAATCGACGGGATAAATATCGGAACCCCCCCCGGTTTTATAATTTATGACGAATCGGATCAAAAAGATCTGGTCAAACAAATCCTGGAGGGGCTCGATTTCTCAACCGATCAATATAATCCCAAAGCAATTCTCAATATCCTAAGCGATGTAAAAAACCAAATGATCTCTCCAACCGATTATTTAGATTTTGTACACGGCAGCTTCCAGGAAGTTGTTGCTAAGGTTTACGAAAATTATGAAAAAGAACTCAGAAAGAATGAGGCGTTGGATTTTGATGACTTACTCATAAAAACTGTTCAACTTTTCAAAGAAACTCCAGAAATATTAAAAAAGTGGCAAACTAAATTAACCCACATTTTTGTTGATGAATGGCAGGACACAAATAAAATCCAATATGTTCTGACCAAACTTTTGGTTGGTAACCGCAAAAATATTACCGCCGTGGGGGATGCATCCCAGTCGATTTACTCTTGGCGCGGTGCTGACTTTCGAAATATCAATCATCTGATCCGGGATTACCCCGGCATAAAAATAATTAACTTGGAACAAAACTACCGCTCAACACAAAATATACTTGATGCTGCAAACCTTGTTATTTCAAAAAATACCAGCCATCCTGTTTTAAAACTTTGGACCGAAAAAGACAAAGGGGCAAAAATAAAACTTTACGGCGCGAAAAACGGATTTGACGAGGCGGAGTTTATTGTTAATGAAATAAATCACCTCCGAGGTGGGCCCGGACACCTCAGAGGTGTACTTTATTCAGACACCGCAGTTCTTTATAGAACCAATGCACAAAGCCGGGTTTTGGAAGAAGCTTTCTTACGCGCAGGTATTCCTTACACGCTCGTTGGGGGGGTGAGGTTTTACGACAGGAAAGAAATAAAAGACATTCTCGCCTATTTAAAAGTCTTGGTTAATCCCAAAGACTCTGTCTCCAGAAAAAGAATTGAAAAAATAGGAAAAAGAAAATTCGAAAAGTTTACAGAGTACTCCCGCAAGGTAGCAAAGTTCTCCTCGGATGGTGGCCGAATGGACTCCTCCGAGGTGAACAGTATATCAACTCTTGATTTACTTGATGCGGTCATTCAAAAAACGGACTATCTGGCCCTTTTCCAAAAAGAGTCTGAAGAAAACCTGCAAAGACTTGAAAACATAAAGGAGCTAAGGAGTGTGGCCACAGAATTTCCCAACATTCATGAATTTCTGGAAAACGTTGCGTTAGTGGAAGACCGATCACCGATCACTGAACACCGACTACCGCGTGACTCAGTCACACTTATGACCTTGCATGCGGCCAAGGGATTGGAATTCCCAACCGTTTTTATTGTCGGAATGGAGGAAGGGCTTTTTCCTCATTCCAGGTCCTTAATGGACACAAATCAATTGGAAGAAGAACGTCGCCTTGCATATGTTGGCATAACCCGGGCCAAAGAAACTCTTTATTTAACCTACGCCAGCAAGCGGCTTTACTTTGGAGAAAAAATCAGCAATCCTCCTTCAAGATTTATAACAGACATTCCAGAAAATCTTCTGGAAGACCTCAATGGGCATTTTGATGACTTGTCCTCCATAGCGTCAGCGACGGAGGATATAATAGTGAAATATTTAAAAGATGAATAATCATCCATTACAAACTAAGGCCTGGGGAGAATTTAGGAAAGAGTGGGGAAATGAACCCATTTTTGTTCAAGACAACTTAGTTATTTTTAGTAAAATCCCATTCACTAAATTTACAATTGGAACAGTGTTAAAAGGTACGAACATAGCAGGGTTACACCTTGTTTCATTCCGAAAGATTGGACAAAAGCATAATACTATATTTATCAAATTTGAACCAGACGTTTTGTATGATCAAAAACTTGAAAACAGATATAAAAAATTGGGGCTAGTAAAAGGCAGAAGGCTTTTTGCCCCCACAACTTTCTTTCTTGATTTGACCAAAAGCGAGGACGAGCTTTTAAAAAGCTTCCATCACAAAACACGCTATAACATCCGCCTGGCTCAAAGGCGGGGGGTTGAAGTAACGGAAGACAACTCCGACAAAGCATTTGAGAGATATCTGGCATTAACTTTCGAGACGGCAAAAAGACAGGGATTTTATGCCCACACCGAAAAATATCACCGCCTTATGTGGAAATACCTTCAGCCGGCAGGAATCGCACACCTTTTAACTGCCAGATACAAAAACCAAATTATCACAACTTGGATTTTATTCACCTGGAAAGATTTTCTTTACTATCCTTATGGGGCTTCAACCGATAAATACAAAGAGGTAATGGCCAATAACCTAATGATGTGGGAAGCAAGGCTATAATCCGAAAGTGGTTCAGTTTCTTGGCACTTGGGATTTGGTGATCAATAAACCTCTTTACTACTTGTATCGGGTAGCTGAGGAAATACGGTGGCAACTCCTGCGATTAAAATCAAAATTGACCTAATTAACCTAATTGCTCTAATTGTTCTAGAATTTAGGTAAATTAGAAATTAGAATAATTAGAAATTTATGCATGATATCAGGCAATCTAAAAATTATGCCAATTACCTATCATCTTTGGGTTGGAAAGTAGAAAGAATAAAAGAGGTTAACCACCTCATTAAAGAACTTCCAATAATCGGATCTGTTTTGAAAATTCAACGGCCGGAAAAAATAAATTTTATTTCGATGATTCGAATCATCGAAAAATATCGGGTTTTTCAGACTATTATCGAGCCAAAAAATCAGAATGATGCCGTAAGTTGTATGCAATATGGTTTTAAATTAAGTAAAAATCCGTATTTACCTACAAAAACACTACATCTTAATTTAACCAAGCCTCTAAAATTTAACAAAGAAACAAGAAGGTGTATTAAAATAGGGGATAGGGTAAAAATTAAGAAAGTTTCTTCCCTTTCTGACTTAAAAGAGTTCCGTCGTGCGTGGAAAAAATCCGTTAAATTTACAAGATTTGTACCGGGAACAGAACAATTAATAAATCTTCGCAAAAGTTTTCCAGGAAAATACTCTCTATTCATTGCGTCGCACAACATTAACGCTGGAGCAATTTTTATAAGAACCAAGGATATCGCATATTACTGGCAAGCATTTACTTCAAATGAGGGCCGCACTTCCCTCTCTCAATACTCTCTCCTCTACCAAGGAATACTATGGGCTAAGAAACAGGGCTGTAAGATTTTCGATTTCGAAGGAATATTTGATCCTCGCTTCCCCAATAAAAGCTGGCTGGGTTTTACCCCAATATTTTCCCCCACTTTCGGTGATAATGCTTTTTATAGCCATTAAAGAAAGCGTTGTCCCGATTTCAATCACGCTTTCTCCTGTTTGTGCTGCAATCTCATCAGCATTCAATCCTTCGCTTTTCAGAGTTTCATAAATCTTATCTTCTAATCTTGATAGTTCTAAATTGCTTGGAGTTTTTGAATTTTGGAGCTTTGGAGTTTTTCCCAATATTTGATATGCGTCCATTACCATTTCTGCCTTCCTACTTCTAATCAATTCATTACACCCCGCTGAAACCCCGGATGTAATCGGTCCCGGCACTGCATATACTTTCTTTTTCATTTTTCTTGCTAATTCTGCCGTAATCAAACTCCCGCTTTTATTACCCGCCTCGATAACCAAAACCCCCAGTGAAGATAGGCCAGCGACAATTTTGTTCCTTTGAGGGAATTTCCATAAATGGGGCTTTGCGTCATCGTCATATTCCGAAACGATTGACCCACCGCTTTTAATAATCTCATCATAGAGTTTTTTATTTTCCGGCGGATAAATCACGTTTAGTCCGCAACCAAAAACCGCAATGGTTTTGCCTCCATATTCAACCGTTTTTTGATGAACTTCAGTGTCAACTCCATACATAAAACCAGAGATTGTTGTAACCCCTTCGGCAACAAAAGTGGAAACAAATTTATCGACGACTTCCTTCCCATATCTTGTCATTCTCCGGCTTCCCACTATTGCAATAGATTTTTTGGACAGTTTATAGGGGTCTCCCCCTCTAAAATGTAAGGTTTTCATAATGAGTTATCCTATCGTTGCCCACAATACAAACCGCATCTATTCGATAAGAATCATATTTCTTGGCAACATCGGGATTATCCATTAAATAAAATTCGGCCATCCGCTGGACCTGGGCAAGTTTTAAAGTTCCAATCATTTCCTCCGGAGTCCCAAAATCTTCGGTTTGTTTCAGTTTGACCTCGATAAAAACCAAAACACTATCTTTGGTAGCTATCAGGTCAATCTCCCCAAACTTTGTTGAATAATTTTTCTCTAAAATCTTATAACCCTTTTTGACTAAATACTCCTCCGCAATCTCCTCCCCTCGCTTCCCAACCTCTCTATTTAATTGCTTCATCAATTAATAATGTCCCCCATTTTCAGAATTGACAAGAAGATCATTAAAGAATAATATTCAGACATGTTACCCGGTAATAACCCCCGTGGTTCATTTGCAGAAGGTATAAGAATGATTGTTGATTTAAATGGTTTGGAGCGATATGGAGAACAGGGGAAAGACTTTAGGGTTATAGCAATGGCTGGAGATACATATTCTTCTTAGTTGGTCGAGTGTACTGTCCAAGAAGGAAAAGTTTTAATATTATTAGAGGACAAATCGGGAACAAAAGAAAGATTTTTATTCTGATCTAACTTTATACTGAAGCGCCTCAGCCATGTGGGCAGAAACGAATTTGGCTTCCAACGGGGTTGAAGTGTAATATTTCATCAGTTTTTTAACAAAAATATCATACTCACAACCACCACGACGATCAACCTAACAACAATTGTTGGTAATAACTTAAAATGAATCCACCCAAAATAGGGTAAACAAATACTTGGTAAGTCTCCAAACCATTTGTTAAATACCAATTTTCCAAAAATAATATCCCAATCAATAATAACCAAAACCAGAATATAAACAAAAATATACTGCAAGCCACCGATTAAATAAGAAAGGGCTATCGGCACAACAAAAGGCAAAATTATCAGAAACAGGAAACAATACCAATACCACTCTTTCATTTTGTAAATTTCTCTTTTTTCTTTTGAAAAGTAAGAAAGTGTACTATTGCTCCTAAAGATCAATTTGTTAACTAATCCATCTATCACTGCTAGTGATGTTACATACAAGGCAGACGTTAAAATAAACAAAACCATTTTAGTCATTAGTCCTAACTCTATATTGCAGCGCTTCGGCAACGTAGGCCGAGGTAATGGTTCGACTGCGCTCACCACCGAGGTCCGCAATTGTCTGGGAAACTTTTATTAAACGAAAATAAGTACGCGCCGAAAGATTATATGTATTGACTGCCTGCTTTAAAAGTAAGTATGCCTCTTTTTCGATATCACAAAATTCTTTTATATGTTTATTCTTCATGCTCGCGTTTGTATAAATCTTTAATCCCTTAAATCTTTTTTGTTGCATTTCTCTTGCATTTATCACCATATCCCTAATTGATTTAGAGTTTAGAATTGAATAACCGGCTTCGCTGTGGAATTTAGAGTTTGTCGATATAAGCTTGTCTATATCGACAGGATTTACATTGATATGTAAATCAATCCTGTCCATCAATGGCCCCGAGAGTCTTGCCTGATATTTCATAATCATTCGGGGAGAGCACTTGCACTCTTTTTTTGGGTCCCCCAAATACCCGCATGGGCAGGGATTGGCAGCTGCAATGAGCATAAAATTGGCGGGAAACTCCACCGACCCTGCAATTCTGGTTATGGCAACCTTGCCATCTTCCATCGGCTGGCGAAGTGTCTCAAGAGTACTTCTGGGAAATTCCGGAAATTCATCCAAAAATAAAACTCCGTTATGGGCCAGGGAAATTTCACCCGGATGGGGATCGCTTCCTCCTCCTATTAAACCAATGCGCGAAGTGGTGTGGTGAGCAGTCCTGAAAGGACGTGTCCTAATCAATCCTCCTCCGGGCGGGATATTCCCTGTCAACGAATAAATCTTGGTTACTTCCAAAGCCTCATCCTCATTTAAGGGGGGCAAAATTCCGGCAGCGGCTCTGGCAAGCATTGTTTTACCTGCTCCGGGAGGACCCATCATGAAAATATTGTGCCCACCTGCGGCAGCAATAGTCATTGCCCGCTTGGCGGACTCCTGACCAATAACTTCGGAAAAATCGAATTCAACCCCGAGATCGTCTCGGGGTTGCCCTGATCGTCTAGTCGAAGGGCTCTGTTTTTTAATCTGGCTTACACCATTAAGGTGAGAGATTAGCTCCGAAAGAGTTTTTACAGGAAATATATTTACCCCTTCAACGACCGCTGCCTCATTGGCAGAATCTGCGGGAACAAAAACAGACTTTATTTTTTCGCTTCTTGCGGCTAAAGCGAGTAAAAATGCCCCTTTTGTATGGCGAAGTCCCCCATCCAAAGAAAGCTCACCATAAAAATATGATTTTTCCTTCGGGAGCCTAACCACTCCCATAGAAGCCAAAATTCCAACAGCGATTGGAAGATCATATAAGGAACCCTCCTTGGGAATGTCGGCAGGAGCCAGATTAACAACAATTTTTAAGTTGGGAAAATCGATACCGGTATTAAGGATTGCCGTCTTAACTCTTTCTTTTGCCTCCTCAATGGATTTATTTGGAAGACCAATTATGGAAAACCCTGGAAATCCCTTTTGGAAAACGTTAACCTCGACCTCAATGGGAATTGCCTCAAGTCCAAAATGCGCAGCAGAAAGAATTTTAGTAAGCACTAATTTAATATACAATAACTTGTGGCAAGAATCAGAAAGAAAACTTGGAAAGAGGCTTTTGAGAAAATGCTTTCAGGAGAAAAGACATTTGATGCCAGACTTGCAAATTTCAATTGCCAGATCGGAGATATTCTAGTTTTGGAAGAATACGATCCCGAACTTAAAAAATACACAGGCAGAAAAATTGAGAAAAAAATTACATTTATATTAAACACAAAGAATCAAAAATTCTGGACTCAATCAGACATCAATAAACAAGGTCTCGTAATAATGGCGTTTAAGTAGCATCGCTTCTGCAAAATAAAGAATATTCACAGGTAGACTGGCAAAACATGTGGCTGGAGCACTTGAAATCAGATTTTTCTATTTCTTCGCGAATTTTAAATATTTCATCAACTGCTTGTTTTAGTTGACCCGTCGAACGAGTCGTAGAAATTTTCTCCTGATTGTCCAAAAAGTATAATGACAACTTTACTTTTTCGGGTAGTTTTCCAAAAGGCGCAACTGGGATTTTGGTGGCAGCAAGCGCATAAAAAGAAAGTTGTAAATTCTCATCCACCTCTTTTTGCGAAGGAATCGTTGCCCCGGTCTTATAATCAATTATTTCAATACTTCCGTCTGGTAACAGATCTACTCTATCAATCTTGCCACCGACCTTCAGATCATTCCCAAGAGGAACAGTAAACGGACTCTCCAGAGCGACTGGTAAATTTTTAGAATCAAATCCTTCTTTCAAAAATCCTCTTAGGTAATCTCTTCCCTTTTCTAAAAACTTTTTTTCCTGAGTTTTACTTATGTAACCTTCTTTAACCCAATTTTTTTCGAGAAGTTGAAAAAGTAATTTGTCATTTGCTTTTTTAGCATTTAGCATTTCTTCGTAGAAGTCTTTGAGTGTTGCGTGCATTGTGGTTCCAAAGGATTGAGATGCAGATGGCGGGGTAGGAACTTTGTAAACGTATCTTAATTTGTAATGCAAAGGACAAGTTTTGAAAGTTTCGGTCTGAGAGTAGCTTAGATAATCTACTTTCAGCTTTATGCTTTCTGCCATATGCTCCATGGTCACGGTTGATTCATAATCCAAAAAGCTCAATTGTTTTTCCCTTAAGGCATTAGGCATATGGCCTATGGCAGCCTCCCCGAGCGCTTCAAATATAAAGGGTGAGAGTTTCTTCTCTCTTTTCCCTTCTCCGTAATAATCGGCGGCTGTAAAGAAAAGTCTCTCTTTTGCCCTCGTCATCCCGACATAAAAAAGTCTTCTTTCTTCTTCAAGATGATAATCCCCAATAGGCAAAACTTCTTTGATTAAACTATCGGGAATCGGAATTTGTTCGTGCCTTTCAATTGTTGGAAATCGGAGGCTTACCAGATTAACCAAAAATACAATCCTAAACTCTAGTCCTTTTGCTGAATGGGCCGTAAGAATATTAACGGCATTTATTCCGGTCCAATCAGTGTCTGCTGCAAGCGGGCTTTCCCCCAGCTCCATCGATAAATCAAGCCAATCGACGACTGCGGGAACCGTTGCATCCTCATGGTCCGTTTCATAACTCTTCATTTTATCAAAAAACTTGGAAATATTTTGCGCTCGGGCCTCTCCTTCTGCCGAATCCGGGGAAAGGAGTTTTTGCAAAAGTCCTGTATCCGTCAAAAAATAATAAAGAAGCTGCCCCGCAGTTTCTTTTCTGACAAGTTCCAAGTGTTTGCTTATCAGATCAGTAATTTTCTTGATGTTTTCACTTCCAATTTTCTCCGCCGATTCAAAAAGTGACAGATTATTTTTTCTTGCCCAGTTACCGATTGTTACCAGTTCACGGGGAGAAATATCAAAAAAATCGATGGATAAAAGTCGGTAAAAAGATACCGAATCTTCGTAATTATATAGAACTTTCAAGTAAGAAATTAGATCAACTATTTCTGGCTGTTTGAAAAGCCTTCCGGGGCCTAAAAATTGATAGGGAATACTGTGGCGGGAGAGAGCCCTGCCTATTGCATCTGAATGATTATTAGCCCTGACCAAAATAGCAATATCTCTCCACTGATACACCTCGGGAGAGTCAAAGCCCGCCCCCGAGGTGAGCGTTTTGATTTTCTTTGCAATAAAATCCGCCTCGTTTTCTACCCTATCGGCATGGATAAATCCAATTTCCTCCCCACCTTTTGCTATTTGCGAAACCAGTTTTTTACTAATACCTAATTGCGCTTCCAGAGTATCCGGGTCATTAAATTTAATGAGTTGATAGGCGGAATCGAGAATTGTCTGTGTCGATCTGTAATTTTTAATTAGCGAAATTATTTTGGCTTTTTTGAAATCTTTTTTGAACGAAAGAATATTAGAAACAGCGGCTCCCCTAAATTTATAAATGCTTTGGGAATCGTCTCCTACGGCTGTAGTATTACTCCGCGATAACAATTTAATGAGTTCGTACTGCGCGTAATTAGTATCCTGAAACTCATCAACCATAACATATTTGAACTGCTTTTGATATTTTTTTAGAATGTTTGGTCTGTCTCTAAAAAGTTTTAGTGTTTTAACGATTAAATCCCCAAAATCCATTAATCCCTCTCTTACTTTTAATTCATCATACTTTTTGTATGCTCCCGCAAGTTCTTTCCACTTTTTGTAATCAGGGTCAGATTTTTTTAACCACTTGATGTAATCGGAAGATGTTACATCCTCATCCTGAAGCCGTGAGAAGTGCTGAAGCATTCCACTTATGAATTTTATTGGATTTCCTAAGGGGCGGAAATAATCAAGATCCAAATTAAAAAGGTTTTTGCGAACAAACTGCACCGCCTCGGCTTCTGTCATTAACTTGTATCTTGGGTCAAGACCAATATTAAGGGCAAAGTCGCGTAAAACGCGATCGCAGAATGAATGAAAGGTGGAAATCCACATTTGGGTATAGCCATAGGGAAGACCTATATCCACCCTCTCCTCCATCTCCCGTGCGGCTTTTTCTGTAAAGGTCAGTGCCAAAATTTCACCCGGTTTTGCTTTTTTAAAAAGAATTAAATATTTAATCCGCTCTGTAATAACAGTTGTCTTCCCTGTCCCTGCGCCCGCGATTATGAGAAGTGGCCCGCCACCATATTTTACCGCCTCCAATTGTTCTTTGTTTAGTTTTAAACCTGAAGTTTTATCCACAAAAGGATTGTAACATGAAGATAATTATTTTTATGGCTCCAGTCTTTTTACTCCGGAAAATTTATCGATACTTCTGTCGTACGAGTATATCTCTTTTGATCCCACCCTTAAAGAGTGAGCAATTAAGATGGCATCCTCAAAATCCAAATTCCACTTCAAATAAATATCAAGGGCTAAAATCAGAGACTTTTTGTAAGTAATCTTTAATCCCTTTATTTTCAAAAGAGGGAACAACTTCTGGTAAATTTCTTTCTTCGAAAGGTCATATAACCTTTTTGACTCCAAAACATAAACAGTCTCAGCTATAATCGACTCCGTTGTCTGAAGATTTATTTCTCCCTTTTCCGCCCTCTGAAGTAAATCAAAACAAGCCTCGGCTTTTTTGGGATCGTCCTTGGTTAAAAATCTGATAAAAATATTTGTATCAACGAATTGCATTCAGCTTATCCTCTAAGGCAATCCTCCTCATTTTCTTAAAGGAAATTCCGCCTTTTAAGGGCTTTACCGAACCGTAAACCGACTGGAGAGAAGATTTTATCGGCTTTAATTTGATAAAGTCGGTGTCGGCTTCAAAGGAAACTCTGTCGCCGGGAATCAAGCCCAGCATGTCCCTTAAAAAAATCGGGATAGTGACTTGGCCCTTTTGAGTAAGGGACGAAGACTGATCCGTCGGTAATAACTGCATTTGGGGTAATACTACTAAATCTGGTATTACTTGTCAAGCTCTTGGACATTAGAACCGAGGGAATGGGTAGAGGAGATTTTTTGCCCCAGCATGGTAAAACTTGAAAAAACATTACCCATCATATTAAAGGCGTTTGTGAGGTGTTTTTGAAGAATTCCCAGATTATCCTCTACTTTCCCATAATCGGATTTGATGGCCCGGAGCGACGATAGAATTTCTTTGGCCTGAACCTCAATCTTTTGACCTTCAAAACTCATTAAAATAGCTTTTAAGTAAGCATAAAAAGTCGTTGGGGAAACAGGCAACACTCTTTTAACCCCAGAGTAATCAAATAGATCCGAATCGTTGACAATTTCGTAATAAACGGACTCACTGGGAATATACATGAGAGCGTAGTCAATTGTTCCCTCTTCGGTTAAAATATATTTCCTACTAATATCATCAATGTGTTTTTTAACGTCCCTTATAAAATCACGCTTGGCACTTGGGTCTTTCTGCATTTTTCTGAAGTTCTCCATCGGGAATTTTGAATCAATAGGAATAATTCCTCCCGAAGTTTTAATAGCCGCGTCGACTTTTTCTCCCGATTTAAAAGCGTACTGAAGATTAAACGATTCCTTGGGCATAAATTGTTTTAAAAGCTCCTTAAGTACCTGCTCACCCACATTTCCCCTAAGTTTTGGTGAAGATAGAAATTCCTGCAAATCTTTCATACCCCTTCCAATTTCGGAAAACTCTCCTATATTTTTTTGTACCGCAGAAATTACTCGGGCCGCATTATCAAGCCTCTCATTAAAGGTTTTGCTTTGCTCATTAAGCCTTGTATTCGTGGTCTTTAAATATTCAAGAAGCTCGTCATTGGTTTTTGGTTTTTTGATAAGTAGCACCAAAACTAAAGCGATAAGAACTATAATTAAAATAATGGTTAAATCCATAAAATTAAGGCGTAAAAATTTCTTGCCTTCCTTTATTATAACAATTCTCCTTGGAATTTCCCTGTCAGGAATTATCTATTTTATTGAACCCAACAACAGTTTCGTCATATTCATATTTTTTATTTGTCTTTTTGCATTTTTATTTTTTATATCTTCCCTGATACTTGCAAGTTCCCGCCGCGGAATCATCACTTCAATCTTTTTATCCTTATTCCTTTTCCTCCGTTATCTTGGAATCGGACACCTTCTAAACTTCATTCTTCTTGCTGGCCTCGCCATTACAATTGAGCTATACTTTTCGCGAAGTGAATCCCACCCTTAAAAAAACAATTACCAAAACCTTCATTCAGCTTCTTTCTGATCTAAAAACCGAGGAGCAAATAGAAATCTTTTTGAGAGATTTTTTTGACGAAAAAGAATTTGAAACTTATACAAAAAGATTGGCAATTGCATATTGGATTAAGAAAAATCGGGATGATGAAAATATCAAAAACAATTTAAAAGTGACAGAAAAAGAAATATCAGAAGTTAAAAAGACAATAGATAAAAAAGGGATTCGACTCGCTCTCAAACACCTCGAAGCCGACGAGTGGGCCAATGTCTGGGCAGAAAAAATAAAGAAACTAGGCAATAGGGACTAGGCACTAGTATAATAGGCTTCATGGGTAAGAAGTTTTATTACATAACCACGACTATTCCTTACGTCAACGCAGACCCCCATCTTGGTTTTGCGCTTGAAATCTTGCAAGCAGACTGTCTTGCTAGATACCACAGACTCATTGGGGATAATGTGTTTCACAACTTCGGCTCCGATGAACATGGAGTCAAAATATACCAAAAGGCCATTGAGTCAGGAAAAAATCCCCAAGCGTATGTTGACAAGTACGCCCAGAGATTTAAAAACCTTAAAGACGCTCTAAATTTAGAATACGATTCATTCATAAGAACAACTGATCCAAAACACATTAAGGCAGCCCAAGAGTTTTGGAAACTTTGTGACAAAAATGGCGATATTTATAAGAAAAATTACAAAACAAAGTACTGCGTCGGTTGCGAGATGGAAAAAACTGACTCAGAGCTGATAAATGGATCTTGTGAATTTCACCCTGGAACAAAACTCGAAGTAATTAAGGAGGAAAACTATTTTTTCCGATTCTCAAAGTACCAAAAACCCCTCCTAAATCTATATAAAAAGAATTCGAACTTTGTTGTTCCTAGCCATCGGTTAAAAGAGATCGAGACATTTGTAAAAGAGGGTCTCCAGGATTTTAGCGTTTCGCGTCTTAAATCTAAACTTCCTTGGGGGGTTCCAGTCCCAGGGGACCAGAAACATGTAATGTATGTGTGGTTTGACGCCTTAGTAAACTATATTTCAGCTCTGGGCTGGTCAGGCAAGTTGGAACAATTTAATAATTTCTGGCCAGGCACTCAAACGGCAGGTAAAGACAATTTAAGACAACAATCTGCAATATGGCAAGCAATGCTTTTTTCAGCCAAATTGCCAAACTCTAAACAAATTTTTATTCATGGATTCATTACCTCAAACGGTCAAAGGATGTCTAAAACATTGGGAAATGTTATTGATCCGTTTGAATATGTAGAGAAGTATGGAACCGATGCACTGAGATATTACCTTCTAGCAAAAGTGAGCCCAACCGAGGACAGCGATTTCACAAAAGAAAAATTTGAGGAAGTATACAATGCCGATTTGGCAAATGGACTGGGAAATTTAGTTGCCAGAATTGCCAAACTCTGTGAGAATTCCGACCTCCACTCTAATAATATATATCAATATAGTATTGATAAAAGCGTTTCTGATTATCTGGAAAGTTTTAGATTTGACGAAGCGCTGAAGTATATTTTTGAGAATTATGTCTCAAAATTGGATCAGGAAATAAACAAGGCCGAGCCGTGGAAATTGGAGGTTAAAAAACTGGAGGAATTTTTGGAAACGGCAGTTACAACCATAAAGCATATGGCATATAACTTGAAGCCCTTTTTACCCGAAACCGCAGAAAAGATAAAGAAACAATTTGAGGGGCCGAAGATTAAATCTGAAGCACCGCTTTTCCCCCGTATATGAGAGATTTTATCATTAAACACGAAAAGGGGGTCTTAAGGGCGCTTGAGATTTTGCCTGGGTTGGTTTCCTGGAACCTTATCCTCCTCCCTTATTGGGGAATTTTTGTTATCCCAACCTTCGTTGCCTACTTTGTTTTATTCTTTAATATCTACTGGTTTTATCAATCACTCCAAATTGCGGTAACGGCGATTATTTCTCATACTAGAATCCAAGCTGCGAAGATATATGACTGGATGGGAGATGTTAAAGGATTCCCCGATTGGCAAAAAATCAGACACGTTGTAATAATCCCAACCTACAAAGAACCTATCCATATCTTGGATAGAACCTTGATCTCTCTTGCCAATCAAGACTTTCCTGTAAAACAGATGGTTATTGTTTTGGCAATGGAGGGAAAAGAACCGATGCAAGATAGGAATGCTAAATGGCAAATGCTAAATGATAAATTTGGGAAAGTTTTCGGAAAACTCTTCAGAACAGTCCATGAACTAGAAATGGGAGAGGTTTCAGGCAAGGCTTCCAATGAAAGACATGCCGCAATTTGGGTAAAAGAAAACTATATCGACGCCTTAAAATTAGACTTAAACTACATTACTGTCACCTCATGTGATGCGGATCACAAATACCACCCCAAACACTTTTCCGCTCTAACCTACAAATTCCTGGACAATCCCGGGAGATATAAAATGTTTTGGCAGCCGTCCCTCATGTATTACAACAATATCTGGGAAATTCCGGCTATTACCCGCGTCCCCAATACTTTTATGAGTATCTGGAATCTATCACAACTCCCCAGGAGAGACAGACTCATCAATACGGCGAATTATTCTCTTTCTTTTAGACTTTTAGACGAGGTAGGCTACTGGGACGCAGATAAAATTCCGGAAGATTGGGGAATTTTTTTCAAAACTTTCTATAAAAAAGGCGGTGGGATCGAGGTTGAGCCAATATACTTACCCGTCCACGCCGATGCGGCCCAATCAACTTCCTTTTGGAAAACCTTGAAAGGTCAATATAGCCAAATCCAGAGATGGGCTTGGGGAGTTTCGGATGACCCTTGGGTCATCAAAAACTATTTATTAATAAAGGGGGTGCCATTTTGGGATAAGACAATGAGATTAATGCAGATGCTTTGGGCACATTTTCTATGGCCTGTTAACTGGTTTATTATTACAATCGGTTTGACCGCCCCCACCCTTCTAAATCCGGCTTTTGGGAGAACAGCGCTTGGCTACACCGTGCCAAAGCTTTCCTCGTTTGTCCTGACAATCGCCTTGATATTCCTAGTAATGATGATGTTTATAGATTTCATACATAAACCAAGAAGGCCCAAACATGTTCCACTTTGGAGGGCTCTTATTACTCCATTTGAGTTTATATTAATGCCGATTTCGGGATTTTTCTTCGGAGCTCTTCCGGGCCTGGACGCCCACACAAGACTGATGTTGGGTAAATACATCGAGTACAGAGTTACTGAGAAAGTTTAGAGAGATTTGTAATACTCAATTGTTTTGGCAAGACCTTCATCTAAAGAAACTTTTGGTTCCCAGCCTAATACTTTTTTGGCTTTTGAGATATCGGGTTGGCGTTGCATCGGATCGTCTTTTCGAAACTCTTTACTAAAAACAATTTTCGATTTTGAACCCGCCATTTCTGTGATTTTTTGGGCCAGCTCCAGAATAGTAAATTCTTTGGGGTTTCCAAGATTAAAAATCTCACCTTTAGTTTTATCTTCAAACATTGCCTTTTTTATCCCCTCGACCATATCGGAAACATAACAAAACGAACGCGTTTGCCTTCCGTCACCGTCTATTTTTAGATCCAAGCCAGATATTGCCCAATTGATAAAATTGCTTACCACTCTCCCGTCGTCCTTCTGCATTCTCGGTCCATAAGTATTAAAAATCCTGATTATTCTGGTATCAATATTGTATTTCTTTGAAAAAACATGAGTTGCTGCCTCGGCGAAGCGCTTGCTCTCGTCATAACAGGCTCTGGGACCGAAAGAATTTACATTCCCCCAGTAGGTTTCTTTCTGTGGGTGCTCCTTGGGATCGCCGTAAATCTCACTCGTTGAGGCGATTAATATTTTGGCTTTCTGCTCTTTAGCTAAATTAAGAATATTAAGAGTCCCAATAGAATTGGTAAGAAGTGTTTCTTCGGGGTAGTTTTGATAGTCAATTGGGGAAGCGGGAGAAGCAAGATGAAAAATAAAATCTAATGGCTTATGACTAATGACTAATGGCTGACACACATCAGCTTCAAGAAATTCAAAATTCGGATTGTCTAAAAGACGTTTAATGTTCTTTTTTGAACCCGTAATCAAGTTGTCTAAACATAAAACCGAACAATCTTTATCCAATATATATTCACAGAGGTGCGAACCTATAAACCCGGCGCCACCAGTGACCAGCACTCTATTCATTACTGATATGATACACTAGTTTAGGATGAAAAATCTCATTCACAAGCTCCATTTGCCAAACTGGTTAGTTGGGATTTTGGCCTTGGTTCTGCTCCTTAGAATTCCTTCTTTTTTCGAGCCCTATTATCACGGAGACGAGATGATTTATTTAACCCTGGGCCAGGGAATAAGACAGGGACTTACCCTTTACTCGCAGATTTTTGATAATAAGCCCCCGCTCCTCTATTTAACCGCCGCAATTGCCGGGAACCTCTTTTGGTTTAAGGTAATTTTAACTTTTTGGAGTCTGGCCACAGTAGTTACCTTCTGGAAATTGGCAAAAGGCAAAATCGCAACTCTGATTTTTGCCCTTGCTATAACTTTCCCACCACTTGAGGGTAACACGGTCAACGCCGAACTTTTTATGATCTTCCCCACCCTCCTAGCATTTTATTTCCTTTTATCTAAAAATCTAACACCCAACCTCTTGATTCTAAGTGGAGCTTTATTCGGAATCGCAACTCTTTTTAAGATGCCTGCCGCTTTTGACCTGCCGATAATAATTGTTTATTGGTTTTTTACAAAGCAAAAAAACCTAATTAAAAATTCGGCCTATTTATTCTTTGGTTTTTTTTCTCCAATTGTTTTAACTTTTATCTGGTATTTTTTTGCCGGTGCCCTCCCGGAATACTTTAGGGCGGCATTTTTACAAAACATCGGTTATCTGGGAAGTATGAAGCCGTCCATTAACATTCCATTCTTTGTTCGAGGAGCAGTACTTCTTGCGGGACTTGCCACTATTTATATTTTCCGAAAGAAGCTCTCGAACAATTTTATTCTTTTTTGCGTCTGGACACTTTTTTCTCTTTTTGCTGTGGCCCTTTCTCAAAGACCGTATCCTCACTATCTAATCCAAGTGGCCGCTCCGGCCTCTTTTCTTCTATCTATGTTTTTCACCGAAAAAAACCGTGAGCAGGCTTTCGCCGTTATTCCGCTAACTTTAATCTTCTTTGTTCCCTTCTTTTATAAATTCTACAACTACGGTACGTTTGCCTACTACCAACGATTTGTTAATTTCGCTGTCGGCAAGACCAATAAAGACGCCTACTTTAAAAGTTTCTCGGTAGAAACACCAAGAAATTACGAAATTGCGAATTTTCTGGCAACTTCAAGCAGCACCAACGAAAGAGTATTTGTCTGGGATTCTGATGCTCCAACTATCTATGCACTTTCTCGACGTCTTCCTCCTATAAAGTTCACAGCTCCTTATCATGTAGCTGATTATTCGAACAAAAGGGAAGTTTCGAAGGAGATTAACCAAAATCTCCCGAGATTCATCGTTCTGACAGATAAATTTCCACTTCCTGAAATAATGAATTTAATCCGTGAGAAGTATATACTGATTGCCCAAATCGATGATGCAAACATTTATTCAAAAATTTCGGGAGTTGCCTTTTAAAACCCACCTCCTAATTGCCTTTGGCTTGTCGCTTTTGGTTGTTGTTCTTATTGTTCTTATAAAAAGTTTTCTTCCTCCGGAAGTCCCCCTTTTTTACGGCAGACCTGTGGGAGAAACCCAGCTGACAAAAACCTTGGGACTGACTATTGCTCCGGGAATATCAATAATGATTCTAATCCTTAACTCTTTTCTCTCAATTCTCACCACAAATATGTTTGTAAAAAAAATCCTGATAACGAGCGCTCTCGTTGCCTCTCTCCTTACTGCAATTACCGTGGTCAGAATAATTTTTTTGGTCGGCTTTTTCTAAGATGAAATCATGCAATCTATGATTTTCCCATTCCTAACTGCTGCGCTAGTTTCATTTTTAATTACTCCTATTGTCGTCAAATACGCGAAAGCCCTGGGAATAGTTGACGACCCTGAAACGAACAAGCACCCAAAAGTAATTCACACAAAGCCTACCCCGAGGGGAGGTGGAATACCAATTTTTGTCAGCTTGTTTGCCACCTCACTGATTTTTCTTCCTTTAGACAAACACTTAATAAGTATTCTTGCTGGAGCATTGGTTTTGGTAATAATGGGTTTTTTAGATGATAAATACAACTTAAACCCCTATTTAAGACTCTTCTTTGGTTTTCTGGCGGCGGCTATTCCCGTTCTAGGGGGAATTGGTGTGTCTTTTTTAACAAATCCGCTCGGGGGAACAATTAATTTCAGCCCCATTATTTCCGATCTTTTTGCGATGTTTTGGGTGGTCTTTCTGATGAACATGGTTAATATGGGCGCAAAAGGAGTGGACGGCCAACTTTCGGGTGTTACTATTATCTCAGCCTTAACTATCGCAGCCCTTTCTCTTAGATTCTCGGCAGATATTGCCCAATGGCCGGTGATAATATTAGCCGTGGTTACGGCCGGAGCTTATTCTGGGTTTTTGCCCTGGCACATATTCCCTCAAAAAATCATGCCTGGTTACGGCGGAGGAACTTTGGCAGGATATCTTTTAGCAATTCTTTCGATTCTTTCCACAACCAAGGTAGGAACTTTAATGGTCGTCCTTGGGGTTCCTTTAATTGATACCGGCTACACAATTATCAGAAGGGTTTTGTCGGGCCATTCCCCTGTCTGGGGAGACAGGGGACATTTGCACCACAGACTCTTGGATGCGGGATTGACCAAAAACCAGGTTGCAATCCTCTACTGGTTAATAACCGCCGTTTTGGGGATTCTGGCTCTTAATTTGAATACAACCTCAAAGCTATATACAATGATCGGAGTAGGAATGTTTGTTGGGGGAATAATACTATGGTTATCTCGCAAGCAGTAAAAATAGCAAGACCTGTTCATTGGATTAAAAATCTGTCACTTTTTGCTGCCATTCTTCTGACCGGAACGCTTTTTGAAAAGGGGTTATTCTTGGATGTTTTTTGGGCATTTATTGCTTTCAATTTTGCAACGTCCGCAACCTATATCTTCAATGACGTTTTGGATGTTAAACAGGACCGCCTTCACCCGACAAAAAAGAATAGACCAATAGCCTCGGGTAAGCTCCCGATTGGTTTTGCGGTCTTTGAGGCAATAGCCCTATCTCTGTTTGCGCTTTTCGCTGCCTTATCTTTGGGAAATCTTTTCTTCTTGTTGGTAGCCGGGTATCTTGTAATGCAGTTTCTCTATAGCCTCGGATTAAAAAATCTGCCTATTATCGATATTCTCATAATCGCTGCGGGCTTTATTATCAGAGTTTACGCCGGAGCGTTTGTGATTAATGCTCATCTTTCCGTTTGGTTTCTGCTTTGCGTGATCTCCGTTGCCCTCTTTTTGGCATCAGGGAAAAGAAGGGCAGAACTTAATCTCCTTAAAGAAACAAATGAGATAACAAGAACAAGCCTTGTGCGCTATAAAAAAGAGCTATTAAACTCGTATGTGACCATGTTAAAGTCCGAAAGCATCCCTCCCTGTGTGGCTTTTTCTGGCGGAACTAAGTAGAACCACAACAATTAACAAGCTCTTGATGGTAACAATACCTTTAGTTATTTTTGGAATTATGCGATATGAAGCTGTTATTTTTGAAGGAAAATCAGAGGCCCCAGAGAAAGTTCTCCTTTCCGATAGACCTTTAATAATCTCAATCACCCTCTGGGTCACCCTAATCTACTGGATTTTATATTCCGGAGTTTCCGCAACTGGAATTTAAGAAAAAATTTTGAAGCCGGCCTGAGCAAAGTGTTGATCAAAAGTAGCCACATCTGTGAGTTCTAGTCTTTTCATTGCCGCAAACGAGGTGCAATCTGTAAACGATAACTTGCTCCAGTTTTTCGGAAACCAATTCCAAGCCTCATTTTCATCTGCCTCGGTAACTCTGACTATCTTCAATCTTTCCGACATATCAAATAACATATCTCTAAACCCTAAGGCCACTAGTAAGCCGGTCTTAATTCTAATTAGAGTAAGGGATTCATCAATTATAAAATTTGTAGTCACAAAAAACTTTTGGTCTTCTCTCATTTTATTAAACTGCAATACAGCAGAGCCATAAAACTCATCCTTTTCATCGACCAGGGCTTTATACCAACTAGTGTCAATGAAGATCCTACTCGACGTCATAGATAATTTTATCCTCCTCAGAGGCTCCCGTTGCCTCTCTCTTTGCTCTATTCTTAGACGCAAAGAAAATAAAGTCTTCCATTGCCTGGTAGGGGTCTTTCTTGGGTTTCGTTTTTTTAGTTGCAGTAATGTTTCTAGCAGTTTGAATCCTCACTGCTCGTCTCAAATATTCATTTGCGCTCATATCGTAGGTGCTGGCTACTGCTTTCAATTGTAACCACTCATCTTCAGGGAATCTGACATTGCTAACAATCATTCTGCTCATGATATAAATCATATCATTGTATGAATAGTATTGTCAAGTGGAGGGCGTTGGGGTTGGGGTGACTTCTTCTTCAATTTTTTGAGAGTATTCGTCTGAAACCCAACCGCTTCTACCTTCGGGAAGACCTGTGGTTGGAGCCTCAAGCTGAATCTTGAACCAGCCGCTATCATTATCTTCATCTAAGAATAAATACTTTTCGCCCGGCTTTACCTGGTGGATTTCTCGCCCGTTCCTCCACAATCTTGCCAAGCTTTACAATAATTGTGAGTTTGTATCCGGCAACGGTTTTTACGGTTAACGTCCTCTCTATAAACCCTGGAGATTTTATTGTAACCTGATGCTCTCCGACCGAAAGACTGGATGATTTATAGGGAGAAAAACCGCGGGGAGTTCCATTAATTAAAACTTGTGCAATATCTGGGTCGGAAATTGCCACCAAACTTGCGCTCTTTCCCGCCTCTTTTTCAAAAGAAACGATGTCACCGGAAGATGCTTCTTCGGTTTCGGATAATTCTCTCCTCACAATTGTTTTAATTCCCGAGGCAAGCGTAACCTTGGCTTCATAGGGAACGTATTTTTTATCAACCTCATCAGGAATTAAACCAACCAAAACAGTGCCGGGATCAAACACCCCCTCGTAAGGCGTTTTTCCCATAAGCTGCCCATCTATAAAAACGCTGGATGTGGGAGTTGAGGTAATCAATATCCCTGCTGGTTTGGGCTTGAAATAACCGATTAAAAAAAGTCCGGCGGCAGCCAAAAAACCAATTGAAAGAACTGTTATAGCCACAATTTTAAAAGTCCTCATTTTGAAAGAGAGTGTAGCATATTTTATGGTAAAATAGCGGGATGACCGGATGGCGAAGTGGAAACGCTGGGGTCTGCAAAACCTCCACGCGCGGGTTCGATTCCCGCTCCGGTCTCTCAATGAAAAAAACTGCTCTAACCTTAATCTTTTTGTTTCTCCTGGCTTTTGCTCCGAGTGCGCGTGCCCAGGAGTTTGATTTTGACAAAGCTTATCAAGACTATATTTATACCCAGACGGTTTACGATCAAACTTATTCTGAATACGATAAAGCCAAAAATAACTATCTCAAAAATCCGACGCTTACATTAAAAGAAGACGCCAGAAAAAAAACCCAGGCAATGCTTGTGGTAAGAGATGAGCTTTTCAGGGTCTATCTTTCAACCATCAGGATGAAACTTCTTGAAATAAAAGCTCCCGTTGACCAGGGGCTTGATGATGAAATTACCTGGTATCTAAACCACAAAAACGTTTACAAGCTTGATGATCCTTTGGACGATCTTTTTGGTAAATCCAAAGAGTCTGAGTCGAGACTTGGTTCCCACACATCCCCTATTGCCTACGAGTCTCTTTTTAATATCAGCTTCGGTGAGATAGGAAACATCAGAGTCTCACACGAAGGAGTTTACAAATCTCTCAAAAATTCAATCGATCTAGGAGTTTCTGCGGGGATACTCAAACTTGATCCCTTTAATAGGTGGTTTACAGACATCGAAAACGTTCTAAAAGAACTTGATGTAATCAACACAAAGTCAAAGACTAGAATAGCCAAGATGTATGATTCCTCTACCCTTGCTCCAAAAAGCGCTTTTAATGGGGCAATTAACGAACTTTCCCCTGCGGCGGCAAAACTAACAGAACTAAACAGTTTCCTGACAGAACTTCTAAATTCTATTAGAGCTCAATTATGAATCCAGAAAAACCCACTTTAAAACAAAGAGCGATTTTCTATTGGACTAAATTCTATGCCAATAAAAAAATCTTTTGGCTTATCGTTTCTCTATTTTCCTTGATTGTTTT
>Ga0075731_104_pt1 | contig 21037 bp, 22 predicted proteins | sample RifGroB1_FD_68423 | JGI IMG/M metagenome (GOLD analysis project Ga0075731, IMG submission 68423) | Microgenomates (Woesebacteria) bacterium GW2011_GWB1_41_10
GAAAGGGGGAAGTAAAAACAATATTGATTCCCTGTAAACTTAAAAGATCAATAATAAACTTTATTATTTTCTCGTAATAGAAAAAGCCGACGAACATGGCAACCGCGAAGACTGAAAGAGTAAAAAAAAGCCTTTTTCTGACCTCCATCAGGTAGGGGTAATATTTATCAATCGCGGTCATCTTTAGAAGCTTTCTTGAATTCTTTTATAGATTCTCCCAAGCCTCTAAAAAATTCCGGAATTTTCTTGCCGCCAAAAAGAAGGACAATGATTAATGCGATAATCAGCCACTCTGTGGTTCCTACGGAACTAAACATTAGTGTTATCCACCTCCTCCCGGGTTTCTTCTAACTCTTTTTTAACTTTTTTGATCTCTTTTGTGGTTTCTCCCGCGGTTTTACCGAGCTGGGCTATTTTTTTAGCACCGAAAAAGACTATAAGGATTACACCGATAATTATAAGTTCCCCGGGGCCGAGATTGCGGATAAATTCCAACATGTTTTCTGGAAATATCGTATACCCATTATTTCAAAGATGCAAGAGTCGCTTTTGTTTTGATGTCTTTGAGGAATCTGGCGGCGGAGCCTGTCGTTCCGATATGCCCGGCGATAATTTCGTCCCAGACTCCGTCGGCGATATTGGCCAAATCGGTCTGGGTTATTGCCATGCTTGTGGTCAAAGAATTGGAGGAAACAACAGATTTTATAGTAACCTGGTAATCCCCAAGCACATTTACAAATGGGCTTGTTTCGTCATCTGTGATGAGGTTTCCGGCAACGGTCAGGGTGTGGTTCGCTTCGTGGGGCCTTATTTTCCAGCCATTCCGCAAAATTACATAAGTTGATACTTTTTGCCCGCCTCCGATTCCTTGCCCTCCGATTGCCACCATTGGGAATATAAACTTATTTAAAAGGGGATTGGTCTTCCAGTCCTCTTTTGCATCGGAGTACAGATCGGCAACAACATCAATACTTGTTATACCGCTGTTTAGGATAAACAGTTTTTTTGAAGTATCATAAGTCAATTTTGCAGCCATTTAGCTAAGAAGCTTACCCAAAAACCCCTTCTTCTTACTGACAAATTTTCCGGTCGAGTCGCGGGATGGAGCGGGAGATGTTTCGACTGTTGCAATGGGAAGTTCTTTGGCCTCATCTTTGAGGATTTTATTCCACTCCGTTTGGATGCTCGAATTTCTTTTAACTGCGACGAGATGGGATTTATCATCAACGTCCCAGGTTTTAGCAAACTTTTCCCACCCGCCAAAATCATCCTGCTCTTCAAAATGTTCACGAATTTTTTCTACAAATTTCATAATTCCGGTTTTTTCCTCTTTTGCTTTGGCACCTCCTGTGGCCTCTGTCTGAAGCCGAAAGAGAATATATCTTATGTTTCTCCTGGTTAAATCGTCAAATTTAATTATCATGGATTGCTGTAGTTCCTTTCATCGTTAGCGGTTACCGTAATGGAAATTCCTGTTGCTTGAGTAATTATACTTGTTACTGAAACCCATTCTGCAAGAGGGAGACCTTGAGCAACAACCGTAACCGGAGCGTTAGTACTTCCAGTTCTGCCTCCTTGGGCATTATTCGTATAGTCAAAATCGAAGTTAATAGATGAGGCCGTGATTTGGCCGGCAATATCGGTTGCCGAATTATCATCAACAATAATAGCTCCCGCTGTATCGAACGGATTTTCTTCAACCGTTACCGAGGCTCCGGCTGATTCGTTTGCGGGGTTATTGCTGTCCTGCTTGGTCAAGGCTGCTGTGTTTGCCCCAGTGTCGACTGCTCCCACCAGATAGACCCCGTTGTTATTTGTGCTGGCAAATCCGCTGATTTTGATATAGTCGCCGTTTACCAGATGGTCGAGAGTTGTTCCCGTCCAGCCGAGATTACATGTCGAGCCGGATGCGCCGGAGATGCCGATGTTGGTTCCCGTAGTTATTGTGATATAGGTAAAGTACATTGCGTATTTGGTGTTGGAGTCCGTTTCCAACACCAAATTTGAAGAAAAGGTAATGGTTCCGGCTGAGACGAAAGGATAAGTTCTTTCGGTTGAGGTTAGAGGAACAGATTCGCTATTTAACCCGCCGCCGTCAACGGTAATATCCCTGAAAACCATAGAGTTTCGATCGTTGATGTCAAAGTTTCTGATTAAAACTCCGGGTTTGGTTTTTAATGTGTCCCCGACATATTCCAGAAGGTCAACGGCGACATTACCCTTAACCGTGCCGAAACCTCCCTGGGTTGCATTATTTGTGGTTGTGCCTGTATTTATATCGGAGGTTTTTCTTAGTTGTCTTTGCGCCCAATTATAGATTTGCTTTGCTGTAGCGGTTCCCGAAGTAAGGTAAACGACTCTGTTAAAAGCGTAATAGTTTGTACCGATTTGTTGTTCGCCGTCATATGCCTGCCAAGTTGATGTCCCGCCGAAGGTGGTGTGTCCATTGTTTGGAGTTGTTACCGTACCGGCTCCTGTACAAAACGCCCAGCGGCCGGTGCCGTCTTTAACCACATCACCAACAGAGTAGGTGGCGGCCGCAGCTGCGGTAAACCCTGCGCCCTTGAGGTAAACGATTTTTAAGTCCTGCCAAGGAGAAGTGGCGGAGTCGATGGTTGTATCGGAAGTGTCGATTTTAAGATCGGTTGAGTTTGAAAGAGGCAATCTGTAAAGAACAGGCTCAAGTGCGGAGAGGCCCTGTTCGGAAAGAAGGTTATAACTGGAATAGAGCTTTCCTGTGCCGGAACCTGATGCAATTCTTAGGAAAACTTTAAGGTAACCGGTATAGTCGGTAACACCGGCGTCTTTGATTTGGATAGTTTCGTTTAAGTTTCCGGTTTTATCAAAGTTAGTAGTCGATGCGTTAAATCCTGAAACTTGCTGATAGTATGCCTGATCGGAGGAGGAGTCGAAGTTTCCAAGGGAGATAATGCCGGCATACAAGTCTCCATCCACTTCTGTCCAGCCACCGTCCCTTATAAGCTGTCTTGTTTGAGCATCTGCCCACGCCCAGCCGTTTTGCAGAGTTCCGTCTGTCTTGGTGAACATCTTGATGGGGAATTTAAATTTGTTTAGGGCGGTATCGGTTTTCCACTCCTCTTTCAAGAATGAATAAACTGCCTGAAGTGTGACTCCGGAGGTTGAACCGGGAGAGGTATCGCTCAAATTTCCGGCAACAGCCAACTGAATTGTTTTTGCGCCGGTTGAAATTACAACCTCTGTTCCTTGATTTAGTGAATCGGGGTCAACAAGCTTTGCCATAACAGTAAAGTCCAAAATCAGTATAGGAGTGTCGAAATTACAGTGTCAATAGGTATTTATATTTACGCCGAAAATGATATAGAAAAGTCCGAATTGATATAGTTAATTGACTAGAAAAATTTATCTATTTCAGACAGGAGCGGTTTGGGAAAACTGTTCGCCAGGAGTTTCACGCTTGCAGGAAGAAAGTGTGACAGCTCATCTGCAAATTTTATTTTCTTTTTGATAAGAATTTCTTTCACTTTGATTAATTTATCTTTTTCTGTGACGGTCAAAAGACCGTTTTTTAGCAAGAAATAAATGTCATAGAAATCCCGCGGTTTACTTCGGGTTAGTGCTGCCTGTATTTTTTCACCTATCATAATCCTTTTCGGCAAAAGAAGAACCTGATATGTAGGAATGTATTCATTTATTATGTCAACAGCTTCGTAAGTATTTTGCCCCTTTTCCCTTGAGGAAATTTGGATGCTGATGAGGGCCTTTTTGCCTATAATTTCGACAAACATTTTTGCCAAATAGCCGCCGGTGGTCGGTTTTGATTCTTCAACAGTGCAGTTAATGCCGCTATCTGATAAATCTTTCAAAACACTAAGAATCATTTTTTCCGTTTGGCCGAAATCTATTTGACTGGCCGAAAAATCAAGATCCTCTGAAAATCTAGGGCTTTTGAAGGCGATTCGATATGCCGTTCCGCCTTTAAAAAATACGTTTTCGGAACCTCTGGTTCGATATAGATAAGATAGAAAAAGATGTTGAGAATATTCTCGATACATGTTTTCCGGAGTAGTCTGGAATTTGTTCTGGATTAGAAAGAGTTGTTCTTTTGTTAACATATTTTTTTAATGAGATTGTCAAGTCTTTTATTTCCAAAAAATTTTGCATAATAAATAATTTTATTTTTATCCAAGCTGGATAAATCAACTCTGTCGTTGAGATCTCTTTTCCCTTGAGAAGCAAAATAAAGATAGTCAACCAATGCCTTTTCTTTTTCTGCCACAAGCGCTTCATTTTCTTTTTGATATCCTAAATATGCCCCTCTTTTTATTTTGTAGTATTTGTAGATTGTCTGGCTGTCATTGAACTCGCGAGTTGCCTTGGTGGTTACTGATGTAATACTGTATACCGACTCGGGGATTATATTATATTTTGCTAAGGCACTATCCAAAGAAATATAAGATGGATAATAAGTCTTGTTTGCTATTCTATATTTATCTATCTCTTCGCCTGACAAGTAATAAACACCTTTTTTGGGGCTTATCAAATAGCCGGCCTTTTTATATCTTGCAAGCTTGACAGTGGTGATTTTTCTGTCAATCCCGGTAACAAGAACGAACTCTTGGGTGGTGAAAACCTCTAAGTTGTGTTTCTTGAGAACCTGTCTTATTTGTTGGAAATTCATAATTTTAACAATAATGTTAATTATATGAATCCATAGTAACGTCAATTTTGGACTTTGTCAAGGGTTTTTGTAGAAAGGATCGGTGTCAAGTTGAACCGTAAGAGTCGTACTCGAAGCCGGTAGGGCATAGTTGTTGACCGTTTTTGACTGATAACCCGTGACGTTGTGAATATTTATGTAAGTAACAGTTCCCGATCCGGAGGAATATGAATATGTTGTTATTCCGTCGGTTATGTCATCTTCGGTAAAAAGAATCGACTCGTCCGATGCCTTGACAACTGTTACTTCGCAGTTTGCTGTGACCGCGTTTCCGTCTGCGTCAACAACATTTATTATCAGGTTTACCGAACTTGCGACGGTTGTTGTTGCCCCAGCCCCGTTTCGATAGGAAATTACGCCGCTTCCGCCGGAGTAGTTAATGGTTACGGCTCCTCCGGAATTGTTGTAGAGGACTTCGTTACCTGTCGAGTCGTTTGCGGTCGCATACCCGGTAAATGTGTTGCCGGCAAAAGAATACGTGCCAGCGGTTGTAATCTCTATGGCGTGTTTTGTACCGCTCGAGATAAAGGTGCAATTTGAAATGTTTGCAGGGTTATTTGAAAGAACAGCCTTTACCGAATCGTTTGTCGCTTCAAAAGTGCAGCTGTCGAAAACCGCCGAGCTTTGAGTAACGAGATTACAGCGCCTGAAAGTTGAATTTAAAATAGTGCTTCCCGATTGAAAACCAAACGTACCCATATCGGTAAAGACACAACCGTCGAAATTGATATCAGCGTTATCGGTGGTAACAAAGTTCCCCCTAGAAGTTGTTCCAAGGGCGGTAATTGAAATATTAGTCCAGTTAACACGGCTTGAGGCATTCTGAACCTCAAAAGTGTTGAAACTTGATGAGACTTTTGTCGTGCGGGCAATCAGAATAAATTTGTTGCTGTCGCGAAAATCAACCACGGTTGAAGAATTGCCCATCAAAAATCTCCCTTGCTGAAGGTAACCGCCGTCAATGGCCTGAAATTGTCCGTAGCGTCGGGAAACATCATCGTTATAGGTTGCGGCTCCGGTAAAGGTGGCATAACCATTTGAGACGTCACCGTTTGTGCAGGTAAAATCCCGCCCGTGGCGAAAAGCATCTATTCCCAGAGGCTGGCCCTTTGAAGGTCCGGCGCCGGGGACGTTAACTTGAGCGCCAAAGTATTGGAGTGTCGAGGAGGGTGAGCCGGTGGTGGCGTTAGCGGCCAGAGTTGGATCAACAACGGCGCAAACCCAGCCGCCATATGTAAGAGTATCACTGCCGCGGACGTACCATTGTTTGAAAGCGGTTGTTGCGCTGCCGATCAAAAGTTGCATACCGCCGCTTGTTTCAGTCGCCATTGAGTTTGGTGCCCAGTAATAAATCCACATAAAAACAGCCTTGCCGCTTCCCACCGTCTGGCCGCTGCCCACGTTGTAAATCATTCCTTTTGTTGCCGAGGACCAGCCGGCTTTGGAAATACAGTTACTTCCCTGAATAAAAAAGTCGGTTTCTGGAGCAACAAGCCCCGACGCTCCGCCTCCCAGCGCTGTCCAGCCTGTTGTTGAGGACATGTCAATAAGTAAATCTGTCAAATCTGAAGCATAAGTAGGTGCTGCCATAATGGTTTAATCATATCAAAAATTGTGTGTTGACAAAAATCTGATTTTATTTTAGAATTACTATATAATGATTAGGATTTCTGGAATAAAATATCAAGATGAGCTTGAGAGGTTGCCCTTTTTTAATAAAATCACAGCCTCCGTCCTTATCGGCAAGGAGGGTAAAAACCTTGATAAAAAATTGGACCGCCTGATTGAGATCCACTATTTAAAGGTTCTTAAAAAGGGGATGTATGTAACCGATCCCTATTTTGGGAGAGTGGAGAAAGAACTTTATTTTGAATACATCGCGAATGTTTTAAGAGAGCCTTCATATATATCCGGAGAGTATGTGCTTTCAAATGAAGGTTTAATTCCCGAATCTGTTTTTTCGATAACCTCAATTACAAGGAAGACAACCAGAAAGTATCAAAATTTTTTAGGAAGTTTCATTTACAAGAATATTAAATCGGAGTTGTTTCTAGGCTTTATAGAAAAAAAATGGCTGGATAAAACTATTTATATAGCATCTAAAGCCAAAGCGTTATTTGACTATTTTTATCTGAAGAGAATGGACAACATCAGAACATCCGTTTTGGATGCTAGAATAAATTGGGATAGTTTTGCCGGGGGCGACATAAATGAATTTGGAAAGTATGTAAAATTATCCGGGAGCAAAAAAATGTTAAGAGTTTTGAAAAATATAAAAGAAAATTATGTTTCTTTCTAAGCTAAAACAAGTTTATTCTGAGAACAGAGAAAAAAACAAGCTTTTTATCAGAAGCCTTTTAAAAGAGGTTGTTCAGTATTATATTCTAAATTTCATTTTTACGAGTACGTGGGGAAAATTTCTTTTGTTTAAAGGCGGAACTGCATTGAGGTTTTGTTTTAAATTACCAAGACTGTCGGAAGATTTGGATTTCGACGTCGAAGCAGGCAGGGATTTTAATGTTGAGGATTTTTCAAGGGACTTAAAGGATTATTTTACCAAACGGCTGAATTATAATGACCTGTCTGTTAAGATTGCAAATAACGAGAGAACGATTTATTTAAAGTTTCCGATACTTAAGGAAATCGGACTTTCTGTTGGCCAAAGCGAAACCAATATTTTGCACGTTCGGATAGATCTTTCTCAAAATAACAGGACTTATAATAATGTTGAGGTTACAGCCAAAAGCTACGAGAATCTTTCATTTGTGATGCGAAGATATTCTGTCGAGGATTTATTCGCCGGGAAAATCGGCGCAATTTTGACCCGAGAGAAAATCGAAGGAAAGGAGAAAGTCGCCAGATTCAAGGGAAGGGATTATTATGACCTGATTTGGTATTTGGAGAGGGGAGTAAGACCAAATTGGAAAGAGGTTGAAGCCCAAACGGGTTTATCCAAAGCCAAGTCTATTAAACTGATTAATCAAAAGGTCAAAAAAGTTACAAAAGAAACGATAGAGGATGATTTAACACCGTTTATTGAAGAAAAAGAGTCGGTTGTATCATTTGCCGGGAATTTCCGAGAACTGGCAAGAGAATATTTTAAAAATTTGTGATATATTGGGAATTAGCGTATAGGGTGTAGGGAGGTGAATAATTTTGTATAACCATCTTTTATATTTTACCTACTGGCTTTTTAATTCGGCTGTTCTTTACGGGGCAAGTGCGCTTTTCCCTAGTGAAGTTGTTCTGGGGAACTGGAGGTTTGGTGGCCTTGAGTCAGCCATTTATGCTGGTTTCTGGGTAACTTTTTTTATCTGGGTGTTATGGGATTTCGCTCTGGCCAAAGGGGTTAAATTTGATTCCGGGGTAGTAACATTTGGCTATTTCTGGACGGCCAACATATTTGCATTTTGGCTGGTTTCGAGATTTTCCGAATATGCGGGGTTGGGAATTACCAGCTACTTGTGGGCTTTAACTCTCGGGCTTGCCGCATATCTGATGCAGCGGTTTGCTTGGAGAATAGTTGTAGGGAAGAAGGCGGTTTAAGGGGTGAGAACCGATCCGCTATTTTCCGGTGGCGGTGGTACCCCTTTTTCTTCGTTGAATGCACTCCAAATACCCATCAGAACCATCCATATTATTCCGACGGCAAGGGAGAGACTTCCGTAAGCAATAGAGAGCGTCCACTGGGCAGAGGTTAAGGCAAATCCATTGGCAAGCTGCTGTATTGCGTAAAATTCGGCCAATGCTCCGACAAAAAAAAGGATTATCGCTTTTGTAAAATACTTTCTTTCCATGATGGATGTAACAAGAAGCATTGTCGAAATAAAAAGAGCAATTGAGCGGATTATTATTGCCGTTGCGGTGAAAGGGTAGCGGGAAAGAAGGGCGTTTGATTTTAAAAATACGATGGGGCTTCCAACTGTTATTGATACCGGCCCCGCCAGACGGTCAATAAGCCAAGCAAGAAGAAACCCAACTGCAGCTACTACCAGCCAAACCTCTTTTTGTATCCTCATGATCCGAAAACTTCGTCGTAGTAATAATATGTCAAGTCACCCTTATTTGTCCAGTTGGAGGCAAAACCGGTTGCACCTTCGGCATAGCGGTAGCTTGTGCCGTTGTCACGGAGTATAAACCACGAGCTGTCTTTTTTTAAATATCCTGCGTAAGTATAGGTTCCGGAATCGTCAAATTCGGTTAATTTATATCCGTCGGTGGGGTGTTTTTCGGCGGGGTCGATTTTATTGCCCGCGGAGTCCTTTAGTGAAACTGTTCCGGGTCCTGGGACGCTCCCAAAGAAAGCCGCCTCGGCTTTTTTGGTAAATATCGCAAATAAAAATACACTTATACCCGCGGAGGCGATTGCTTTGAGAAACATCCTTCTGTCTATATCCACTTTTCCATGCTGCACGGGGAGGGGGGCGTCTTCCCGGGCCAGAACTATTGCCCTATTTCTTTTCGGAATAACTTTTAGTACGAAATAGATTAAAAGAGGGGAGAAAAGGGAGGCGGCAGCAAAATCTATAGGGCTTTTGGCCGAAAGAAAACTGGTAGCAACCATCAAAGTTGAAACCACAAAGCCGTAATAGGTAAGTAGTTTTGACTCTATAACCAGTTTTGTGACCGAGAGCAGAAAGTAGGCCAAGATGGGTAAGAAAAGAAAAACAAACTTTCCGCTTGAAACTGTTATGAGAAGGGTTACAATAGCCGAGTAATAAAATAATAATTTTTTAATCATAAAGAATATTTGTAACATCCTCTTCTTCCACGGTGGGTTCTGGTGTTGCTGTTGGTTTGTTTTTCAATTCTTTGATTTCTTTTTTAAGCTCCTCATTTCTTTTTTGTTCTTGCGCGAGCTGCTCGTTAATCAGAGGAGTTTGTTTTACCAGATTAAACGCATAAATTCCCAAAAAAGAAACTATTGTCGCAATCATCAAAAATCTTAATGACCATTTATCAGCGGAAACTACCTGTGGAGAAGTCAAACGAACCCAGAAATAAAAAATGATAGGTAGAAGTGAAATAATGCTTATAATATTTAACGGTTTTGGAGAAAAAATTCCGAAAGAAACAAAAAGAATCGTGATTGCAAGAATGTTATAGAAGAATAAAAATTTTTCAAACTTTCTCATATGATACTATATCCATCTTCTAAGGTTGTTCCCTTTAAGGTGTGTCTAACACAAACCCTTTAAGCATGTCTTTATCTTCAATTTGGGATTCGACAAAAGTCTTATACGAAGTCAGTTTATCAGAGTCTGTTTTATTTTGGGAGAAGTAGGATAGAACTAAGTCTGGTTTTACCCATGTTGTATTTCTGATTCCTAAATATTCCCCGTAGGAAGAGTATTGCGAAGGATTTAAGTGAATATACCTTGTGAGGTGGAGTAGGTAGTTTTCACCGGTAACCATGGCAGCCTTGTAAATTCCTTGAAATAAAGTCCCTACTCTTGAGTATTTTTTATTGAAATACATTGAGTATTTGGTTGCTATGGATCTCATGAGACTTTGCATCAAGCCCTTATCCTTTTGTTTGACGAGGAGATGAAAATGATTTGGCATAAGGCAATATGCGATCAAATCTATCTTTTCGAAAAAATTATTGGGCATATACGGTACACCTCTAAAGGATGTTCCCTTTAAGGTGAAGGTTTGGATAATGTCCTCGCGTTTAGGTGGGGGAGAAAGGTAGTCCTTTAAGTATTTCAGAAAGACTTTATAGTCCTGTTCGTCCTGGAAGATGGTTCTTTTTTCAACACCGCGATTATATACATGATAGAAGGATTCTTCAACATCTATTTTGACAGTATTCCTCGCGGGCATAATTTATTCTACCTTTAAAGGATGTTCCTTACAAGGTTCTTACAAAGTTGAATAATTTTAGCACGTCTGCTTTAATTTATATTAATGCTCAATAGGGCCTTTGTTTTAACAGGTGTTTTAATGCTTCTCATGGCAGTGATCCTTTATCTGGTTTTGGGAAAACAGGCCTCTGATGCTTTGGTTGAACAAATGTTGCATCGTGAGCAGCTTGCCACCCGTGCCGGAGCCAACTCCTTTGAGATATTCTTTAATCTATTTAGCAGGTCTCTTTTGATTCAAGCCGAAAGAGAGATAACAAATAGTGTCCTTAATAATTTTTCTTTAAGATGGGATGGGACTCCTGTTGCAGGAGCGATTTTAGTAGATGAAAGTGGCAGGGTTAAATTTAACGGGAATAGACTTCAAGCTCCGGAGGTTGGAGAGGATCTATCTGACAGGGATTACTTTGCTTGGGCAAAGACGGCCAAAAAAGGAGAGGTTTTTATTTCAAGTCCTGCCATTTCAAGGTTAGGTGCCTCAAAAGGTAAATATATAGTTGGGGTTGCAACGCCCATTATTGACGATAGAGGTGTTTTCAAGGGTCTATTATCGGCTGCGGTCATTCTTGATGAGATGGTAAGCCAATATCTTGAGTTGATGAAAGTTACCGAAAAAAGCTTGATTTATCTTACTGACGAGGGAGGAGACATAGTTTTAACCAACCAGTCGGATGTTTTGGGGAAGAATTTTTTTGAAGAGATTAGTAAGAGGCCATTTTTAGGGAGCAAGGTTTTAGCAGAAAAGCTAAGGAGAATACTTTCTTTGCGGCAGGAGGGAAAGCTTGATATTGCGGCCCCCGAAAGGATGCTGATTGCATACGCACCGGTTGCCGTAGGCAACAATCATCTAATGCTTGGCATTGCAACTCCAGTTTCTGACGCTCTCGTGTTTTTGTCGCCGTTTTATTTTAGAAATTTGGGGGTGATTGCCCTTGCCTTCCTTGGATTTTTAGTGATTGCAATTAGAATCGCAAAAATAACTTCATACAAAGAGGCAGTCAAAGTCGAGCACCAGATTCATAAGATTAAAGAGTCGGTGTAGTTGGCGGAGTCGCTTCCTCGGGAAGGGTTATGGGAGGCTTGACGTTGGTTTCTTCAACTGGCTGAGGAGGTGTCAGATCCTCAATATTTTTAAGCTCTTTCATTGCTGTTTCATAATCGGCCGAATCCTTGCCCACAAGGGAAAGAACAATATTCATTTCCTCCGTTGCTTTTTTGAATTCTTTTTTCTCCCGGTAGGCAACAGCCAAATTATAGTGGGCATTGCCAAAATCAGGCTTTGCGATTGTCGCTAATTTAAATGACTCAATAGCTTCATCAAATCTTCCGAGGGCAAAATATGTTCCGCCGAGAGCGATACGCAGGTTTGGGCTAATCGGGTCAAGGGCAATTGCTTGGGAAAATGTCTGAATAGCAAAATTGTCTGCGCCTTGAGCAAAGGGCATGACAGACCTATAAATTCTTGCCAGAGTCTCCCAGTTCCCGCTTCTTTGAGGATTTAAACCGACCGTCAATTTACCTTCATTTATGGCATGTTGAATAAGTTGAGAGATATTGTTTCTGTCCGCTTCTGTTAGGTTTTTTTTAGCAGCTATGGATGAGGCAAGGGCCATATCAACTTGAGAATAGCTTGCGTGATATCTGTCTACCTTTGGACTTAATCTCACCGCGCTTGCTAAATTATCATAAGTGGCCTTAGCATTATTTGCGGCCAAGGAGTCAAGAGCCTTTTTGAATTTAATTTCTGCAGCAAAGGCTTTTGATCCGAAAAAGGCAAGGGTTGCTATTCCGGCGACAATAATTCCCGTTAAAATTCCTGACGACACTTTCCCCGTTGCCGCCTCAACGGTTTTTTCTTGCTCAGAGCTTATTGCCAAAAGGACAAACATCAAAACTATTAAGATTGGAGAGGCAGGTAGTATTGCAAAAAGAATCATAATGGTAACCACGGGGATTGACATTTTTTTGTAAACCAAAAAGAGCAAAAAGCCAATGGCGGCAAAACCGGCCAGCCCAATCTCTGTAATCAGAGTAAAGTAGAAGTTACTTGCACTGGCGAACTTGACATTCCAAAATTCGGTTTGGTTGTACGACAGAGGTCGGTATTTACTGAATGCTGTTAGGTAATTGCCTGGACCCACACCCCAAAGAGGATTCTCTTTAAGCGAATCAATCACAACTTCCCACGAAGTCTTGAAACTTAAAAATCTCGGGGAATTCTGTTGCCTTGGCCAAGCATCTTTAACACTTAATGCTATAGTAATTACTATTAGTAAAGTTGATATTCCCAAAAAAGCCCTTTTTGCCAAGTCTTTTTGTTTGATAAAGAGGGTGATCAGGATAATCGAGATGACTATTAAATATAAGGCGGTTGGGATCACTCCCCCTAAGGGATCAAAATAGAAAGAGGGAATTTGCGGCAAAATTTTCGTTTCACCGATAATTATTGCCAGTGACAGTAAAACTCCGGAGGCAACAAGAGCAAAGTTCACACCATCTTTTTCAGATTTTTTGATTTGGTTTATCAGGAAATATAGGACTCCGCCGGCCAGAATAAAACTTAGTGCTCCCGGAAAGAAAAATGCCTCCGACTTGTTAATTTTACCGACAAAGGTAGAGACAAGGTAAGAAAGTATTAGTATGGCAACAGCCAGATCAAACTCCCCGAGCGTAAAAGAAAGGGAACCCTTAATAGTAGATGTTACTGCCCAAACAAGAATTGCGGCGCTTACGCCAACAGCAAGAAGCGCCAGTTTTGGAGATACAAATACAGCAGGGAATAAAGGAAGAACAAAAACAGGCAAGAAAGACTGTGATTAATCCATAAAGAATATATTTCATTTCATTAAGTATTTATTATATAACAATTCTTGTCAATACCCTTTTAGTACAATCTAAAACTTATTATATATAAATATATAGATTGATATATTACTACTCAACTTGTACTATCCACCAGTTGAAATTCGTATCAATATCAATTGGGTCTGTAAATCCAACTACAAAATATCCAATGCTTTTTTCTTTGACATAAAGTACTCTATTTTGAGTTGATGAGGTTGGTGTGACATAAACCAATGTATAATCTGTGACTTTCGGATTTGTAATTGTAATTTGATCAACTCCGGCAGGGATAAGTGCTTTTCCGACGGTTGAATTTGTGGTGATATCTCCACTTGTCACCTCGGACGAGGACTCCTCGGGGGTGAGCTCCGGCTCCCCCGAGGTGGACGAGGCAACTATCAGGTTTTCAACCGAAAGTTCTTTGAAATCGGCTTTGGGTGCCGTGATTTTACCGGCAACATCCAAGTTTCCGGCTATTTGAACATTACCTTGCGTATCTATTTTGATTAATCCCGCCATTATTTCAACAGGCATTGCCGCCAGGGACTGAATTTTTAAAGGTTCAGATAGGGAATTAAGATTCTCTGCTGTTAGAGTTTCGTTAACCAAAAGGGAACTGATTGCGGCGTGGCTTGTTACGAATAGATCACTTGTAATAAGTTCGGAGAGATTGGCTGATTGGCTTGCATTGAATCCAGCTGAAGCTGTTGCAGCAAACAAAACAGCTTGGTCAGTTTGAACTTGGGCCAAAAGCGCCTCTATCTCGTCAAGATTTTCGGAATGAATCTCTCGTGCTGTAAGTTCTCCGCTGAAAGTGGCGTTACCTTGATTATCAATACTTGCAACTTCATTTTGAGCAGAATCTTGAATCTTGAATCTTGAATCTTGCGGTAGTTCAATTGCCAGATCTTCGCCGGGGATTGGAGAAATTAAGCCCGTTTCTATCATACCCGCTGCAAGCTTTTGCGCTTCAACAGTTCCTGCTTTAATGTTTTCGGCAATAATATTTACAGTGTTCAAAACATTGTCGATAAAAGTGTTCAGGGCGTTGATGACAAGGTTGCCGCTCTCTGTTGCCTTAATTTCACTTGTATAGATTGTTTCGGCAATAATCCTGGGCGCGATAACCTCAAGGGTAGCCGCTACCCGGTCGCCGTAGATTTCGGCAATTTGTCCGCTGGTTAATTTTTTACCTTCGCTGGCCATGCCGGCTAAAACATACCAAGAATAGTCGATGTCCTTGCTTCTCCAAACTTCTTCGGGAATGTCATAGCCGCCCGCGGTTAAGACTTTATGCAGCAGCATACCGGTGGTGTAGCTGGTATTGACAAAAACCATGATGGATTTATCAGTTTGGCCGCCAGTGCCGTCAAAACTGCCGATCGCCGTACCAATAGTCAGCCCCGCTTTGGTGGCTTTCATGGCCACTCCGGGTATAGAAGAAGTGGTCAGGTAATCGCCGGCACTAATCGGGCCGTTTTCCAGCGAAACCTTGACCGGTACCCGGCCGGCTAGGGCCACCGGAACGACATTATTGCCTTCATTAATGGCGTCGCCGATAATCTGGGCCGGTTTGGTAGAAATAATTCCGACCGCGCCGGCTTCGTAGGCGGAAATAGTTTTTTTGACGCCGGCCCGTAAATCAGGATCGATTGCCACGACATCGCCGGCCTCCAAGGTTAGATCATTGGAGGTGTAAATTTCGGCCAAGTCAGCATTGGTGCCTTTAATTGTCCAGACGCGGACTTCACCCCGACCTCCAGTCCCGCCGGTCCCGCCGGTGGTGCCGGAGGCGGCTTGGGCTGCACCGCCCCCAATCAAGAATTCCATCGTCGGTGGCCCACCAACCGGCGCCGCCGGTGCCGGAAACACACAGACTTCCGCCCCCGCCCCCACCGGCTCCGCCGTATCCATTAACACCATCGGCACCAGCAGTGCCGGGGTTCCCAGCGGCCGCACCGCCCGCGCCTCCACCACTAACAGTCCATTTATTGGAGGCACCGCCATTCCCGCCGGCTTGAGAACTACCTGTACAACTTACCTCTACTCCGCCCCCGCCTCCTCCGCCACCGCCTCCGTATAAACTGCTGCCTCCATTGTGTCCAGCGTCAGCCAGATTTGTACCTCCTCCTCCGCCACCTCCGCCAGTATTGGCAGATCCGCCATTTTGGAGATTGCCGCCACCCCCTGCGCCGCCGTTATCTTCGGTGTCTGTACCGGCTGCGGCGCCGTTAGGTTCACCTCCGGTGGCGCCGGCTTCGGTGGTAGAGGATGAACCGACGCTGGTGTGTCCACCACCACCTCCACCACCCCCACCGGCTGAGGGCGAATTACCGCCCCCGCCCCCTCCATAAGCTTGGATATGCCGGTACAAGCATCTCCAGAACTAAAACAACTAGTTGAACCAGCAGTACCGTCGGTTGCAGATCCTCCGCCACTCCCGCCGGCAGGAACAGTGATATCAACAGAGCTGGCAATACCGGAAGCGGAAAATGTTTGGGTTTTGGAGGCGCCCGCTCCACCACCACCACCACCGGATTTTCTGGTACTGGCAATTCCCGCCGATCCTCCTCCTCCTCCTCCTCCGGACCCATAGGTTTCAACAACGATCATGACGGCATCGCTCGGTTCGGTATAGGTGCCATCGGCAGTGAAAGTTTCCAACTTAATATCTCCGCAGCTTTGCCATTCGAAATCGCCGGTGGTTGTTTCGTAGGTCAAACATTCTTCATCGGCAGCAGTATCAACCGCTTTGAGATCGGCCTCTGTGACTTTATCATTGCCGATTGCCGTTGCTCCTGTTCCGTCAATCGTAATATCTCCGGACATAGCAACGGGATTAAAGTTGGTGCCGTCAGCAACCAGGATAAATCCGGAAGTATTGGTGCCCATGATCAAGTCATCACCGGAGATGGTTAAATCTCCAACCATTGTTACATCTCCATCATTTTCAATTGTAAATTTAGGCGTTCCTGAGGCGCTGGCAGTAAAAATATCCCCACCTTTTTGTTGGTCAACCATTAAAGCCGCCATGCCGTTATTGGTGGTATTCTGTACCAGCCAGCTGCCGTAAGTAAGAGTATTATAATCTCCGGCTACCCCTGGACCTGTTGGATTTGTTGCCAAAACTATTGTTCCCGTGCCGGAACCTGAAATAACGTTAAAAATATTATGTCCTGTAAGATATATATTCCCTCCTGTTTCCAGATCACCCTCGACATAAAGGTCATCATCATCATCGGCTGCTGTGATCGGAGTACCCGTGTCTCCGATTCTGACATATCCTGTTGCATTTATGGTCAAGTTTGAATCAGCAGTAATATCATCGCCGTTGACAGCAAGATCACCCGTAACAGTCAAAGCAGTTGCCGAGAGAGTAGCGTAATCAGTTCCGTCATCATCTTCAAAAGTAATAGTATCTGCTGTTTGACCTATGATTGCCTCACCATTCTCAAGAACAATTTCTCTATTTAAATTAGCCAAACAGTGAATGCAATTCCATCGCCTACAGCATCATCGGCATCGGCATTGTTAAGAGCAATTAAGGCATCAGTTCCTTCGGTTGAAGCTATATTATTAAGATACAATCCATATTGAGCTGTGGTTCCTGATGTAGTATCCGAAGCTGTAAAGTTCATCACAAAGCCATTTTCCGAAGTCGCATCAGTAAATGTTTTGTTATATGTGATCTCTTCTGCTGCACCTGCCGCAATTGAAGTATCGGCGTCTAAAGCCATGGTGTCTGTAAAATCGTCAAAGTCTAAAGAATCAGCCGCGATTGAAGCTGCACAATCTTGCCATTCAAAATCTCCTGTAGTTGATTCGTAGGTGAAACATTCTTCGTCGGCAGCGGTATCAACAACTTTCAGATCAACTTCGGCGATTGTCCCATCGGCAATATCCGCAGATTCAATGTTGGTAATTGAGTTACCTGTGCCATTGGCGTCAAAAGACATATTAGTCATGGCACCTGTTGCATCAATATCCCAGTCTGAAGTATCAATGGCCCCGGTATCACCGGTGTCTCCCAGAGTAAAGGCTCCGTTAGCATCCAAAGTTCCATTAGCCGTTAAGGTAGAGGTTACCGTTAAAGTAGAATCGAGAGTTACGGCAGTTGTAATATTTCCTCCTGTTATGGCAAGATCACCAGTATTAACTCCGCCGTTCCAAAGGAGGCTGCATCAAAGTTAATTCCGTATGTAAAGTCGACTCCTGCTCCACCCGCATCAAATCTGATTGCATTTTCTACAGGATCATTGGCATCGCTATTTGCAAATGTAAGTAGAGCATCAGAGGCTTCAGTTGAATCTGTAGCGTTAGCAATTTGAGAAAGAGCCAAAAGAACCTGGTCTTCATCTGCCGCCGTATCCTGGCCGTCAAATGTCAGAGAAAATGCGGTTTCGGCAGAATTGTCTCCCGGATCCCAGTTAAAAGTGGTGTTATACACTCCCATGGCCAAGGTCAGATCAGCAGTCGGAGCAGTTAAATCGTCCCAGGCCAAAGCTGTTGCAGTGACACTTGCCGCATACAAAGTTCCGTCAATCTCCACATCTCCTCCTACGTAAAGATCATTGTCAGCAGCAATGGCTGCTTCCTCGGGAGAATCGGCCGCATCTGCAATTGTTGAGTAGGCAGTTGCACCCAAGCCTCCGATGTTAATTACATCAGTGTCGGCAAAGAGCAAATTCCCTCCCACAATATCCAGAGTTAAATCTGTTGCCGAATTGGTAAATGTGGCAATGGTTGTGCCTGCATCTTTAAATATCAGGTCAGCTCCATCAGCATCAAGAATGATGTCGGTAGAGGAATCGAAAGTTAAGTCACCCGTTGAATTTAAAGTCAATGTTGTGGTTGGGGTGACAGACAGAGATCCCGTGCTTGTAATATCTCCACCATTGATGGCTATATCACCTGTAGTGATAATGTTGCCGGAGTTTGCCACTGTAAATTTGGGAGTGCCGGAGGCAGAAGCTGTGACGATATCTTGTGATTCAGTTTGATTGAATATAGCAACTGCTTTTCCGGTCAAATTTCCGGTGTTTGTGACATAAAGTTTTGAAATAACATCTGTGCCCGTGGTTGTGCCAACCCCAACTTGATAGTTTACTGAATCTGGATAGAGGTAAGGATCCGATAATGTCCATGCCCCAGCCGAGCCACCACCTCCACCTATATCTGCCCAGGAGAGAGTTCCGCCTCCGTCCGTCGTCAGGACATATCCGGAAGAACCGACAGAGGAGGGGAGAGTCATTAAAAGATTCGATGTTAAGTTTGAGGTTGCCTGAAAGCCGGTGTAGTTGCTTCCATCGGAATCATAAAGTCTTAGATCGCCTTGAGAAGATATTAAAAAGTTAGATGTGAGAGTCAGATCTCCAGTTGTTGTAAATGTAGTCGAGGCTCCATCGAAAGATATATTAGTATCAGCAATTGAAATATCTCCGTTTACGTCGAGTGTCGTTCCGGCATCTGTTGTCAGAGTTCCCGATGTAAAACTATCCGAAGTATCGCTTCTTAGAAACTGAGTTGAATCAAGTGAATCAAGAGTATCGGCATTTGACCCCGACCCAGCAAAAGCAACCCATGAACTACCGTTCCAGATATAAGCTGCATTATCGCCAGTATTAAAAATAATCGACCCCTGACCTATTGAGGTAGGATTTGATGTAAATCGACCTAGTTGAAGTTGGCCGTCGAAACGGACATTACCTTCATCTACTAGAAGAGCTAAAGCCTCTTTTGCGCCATTAAATCTATTTAAAACTAGAGCAGAGTAAGTGGAATTAGCAAAACCCCTTTCGTCGAGACTAAGAGTCAAAACATCTGATAGAGCCGAGCCTTTTTTAGTGATAGATGCAAAATTGCCAGGGGATTGAGTGACGGTAAAGTTGCCTGTGTTTATTATTCCGTTCACTGATAACTGACCACTGACCACTTCACTGCCCCCAATATATGTATTTCCGAGAGAATCAACCGAAAGACGGGTGACTGGTTTTGAGCCACTTTGTAGCCTTAAGAGATCATAGCCGACAGCGTTATTGGCTACAACTCCGTAATAAAGAGACCCTGAAGTTAAGTTTGGTGCTTGGGCATTTAGAAAATTTTCTCCGGTACCCTCAAATAGAAAATGGGCAATTCCAAACCCGTCAGGATTAATCTCAATATTGCCATCACTCCCATCAGTTGTTTTTATTGTTATGCTGGTTCCTCCTATAGCCAATTCTCCCGCAGGTGTAGGTGTAACTCCGCTTGGTATTTCCGTATTTCCTGCGGGAATTGGAGTGGAGGCCGGAGTTGGCAGTGGTGTTGGTGAGGGAGGCGAGGTTCTTCCCGGCTGCGTCTGGATTTTTGACTCCGGGATTCCTTCTATTGCCAGATTTAGAACATACCTAATCGGGGATTGAAGTTTTCCTGCGAGAGCGAAAACGAGTATCGCTATACCGAAAGTCATACCAACTAGTGCAAACGACTTATGACTTATGAAATACGACTTATGGGTTTTTGGTTGAGTTTGGATAAGGGGGTTTTTGTTTATATGACCCGCTTCTTTTGCCCAATTAAAAAATCTGTTAAGAGAAATGTTTTTTCTTTTCGCAGTTGCGGGAGACAAGAACTTACTTGTTTCATCCTGATACTTTTTGACTAACTCTGGTGTTATTTGTTGTAGTTTTTCAGCCATATTAGGAATTGGTTTACGTCGCTGACGTAATTTTTGATAGTGTTTCTTGATATCTTTTGAGCTTTAAGGTGTGCCTGAAAATCTTTAATAACAAAATCTGAACCCAAATCGGATTTTTTAGCTTGACCCACATTTTCAATTCCATTCATAAAATCAAAACCAATCACTTGAGAGCTAACCAAGAATTTTGACAAGTGCCTCAAGGTTGAAAGCCGCCTATTAATGCTTTTATTAGGAATCGAGTTTTCAAGCATGTAACCTGTATATTCGTTAATAAATTTTGAACTTAAGAAGGGAGTAATTTCTTCAAGGTTTTCAACATAGCTACCCAAGGCTTTTAACTTCAATATTGACCAGCCGGTAAAGTGGGTAATGTCCGATTTATAATTTTTGAGACTTTTTAGAGAGAGGTCTTTTGTTTTAAGATAATTCTGAAATTGTAACATGTTTATAATCAGGCTAAATTACATAGATTATACTGATTAGACTATTATTGAAAGCTTTTGAGAGCCTGTCAATGGGCATTAGGAATTAAAAATTTCACAGCGAATATAGTATAATTTCCGCAGGGAATTTACGCACGATAATTAAAATATTACTCATTACTTATAACTTATAAGTCATTAGTTATGCTGTTATAGGTTTAGTTACTCGTGCGTAAACTTATTTTGCGGAGAAGTGCGGAGAAATGAAAGATGTAATTCTTTTGCGTTTGTGCGCCTTGAGAAGTAAAAATCTAATCTGTATCCAAATAGGTCAAATTATTTAGGAGTTTTTTTGTCAATTTTATTTGTGTAATTAGCACTTTGACTGGCTCAGTGCTATAAAACTTGAAGTCCTTTTTACCCCGAAGTTTTGGGACGTGTTGATTTTTATGGTTAATTCTACTAGAATTTTAATAATGAACAAATACGATCATACCAAGATAGAAAAGAAATGGCAAGGGGAGTGGGA
>Ga0075731_108_pt1 | contig 15457 bp, 10 predicted proteins | sample RifGroB1_FD_68423 | JGI IMG/M metagenome (GOLD analysis project Ga0075731, IMG submission 68423) | Microgenomates (Woesebacteria) bacterium GW2011_GWB1_41_10
ACTCCATTTTCCATTTTCTCTTTAACTCCTTTTTCAATTGGAGAAATATATTCAGCAGGAATTGCCCCGCCTTTAATCTCATTTTTGAATTCGTACCCTTCCCCACGGCCAAGAGGCTCAATCCTAAGCAAACAGTGCCCATATTGTCCGCGGCCTCCGGTTTGCCTGATATACTTTCCCTCTCCTTGGCCCGCCTTCTTGACTGTTTCCTTGTAGGCAACCTGGGGAGCACCCGTGGTGGCAACCACGTTAAACTCTCTTTTCATTCTATCTACCAATACCTCGAGTTGAAGTTCCCCCATTCCCGAAATAATGGTCTGTCCAGTTTCGGGGTTGCTTTTAATTCTAAATGTCGGATCCTCGTCGGAAAGCTTACCCAAGGCTAATCCCATTTTCTCTTGATCACTCTTGGTAGCAGGTTCAATCGCCAAAGAAATTACCGGCTCGGGAAAACTTATAGATTCCAAAATTACTTGATTCGCCATATCACAAAGGGTATCACCCGTAGTTGTATCTTTGACCCCCACAACCGCAACAATCTCTCCGGCGTATGCTTCCTCTATAAGCTCTCTTTGGTCTGCGTGAAGAAGCACCAACTTGCCAATTCTTTCTTTGATTTGCCTTGTAGTGTTATAAACTTCCTGCCCGGCTTTAAGAACTCCAGAATAAATCCTCATATAAACCAATCTTCCGACATGGGGGTCTGTTATAACTTTAAATGCCAAGCCACTGAAAGGGGCTTCATTCCTGCGCTCCCTGACAACTTTTTCGCCCGTTTTTGGATCCGTGCCATCAATTGGTGGTAGGTCGAGCGGAGAGGGAAGATATTCAACTACCCCATCAAGAAGAAGTTGAGCTTCTGCGGTCCTATTGTCTCCACCAAAAATCGGGAAGAACTTTCCGGAAATTACCCCTTTTCGAATTGCCCTTTTTAGAACAACTTCCTCGATTTCCTGACCTTCCAAAAATTTGGCCAACGCCTCGTCATCAAACTCAGCAATGCGTTCGACAAGCTCAGCACGAGCTTTCTCTGCTTGCTCTTTCAGCTCGGACGGAACTTCTTCCTCAGCAAGAGTGTGATCTTCTATAGCTTTATAAGTAAGGGCTTTCATTGTAATCAAATCTACTACACCCCGATGGTCATGCTCCTGACCAATCGGAATAATAATTGGCGCTGCGTTGGCACCAAGCCTTTCTCGAATTGATTTTATAGAACCTTCAAAATCAGCTCCAATTAAATTCAATTTATTAAGAACACAAATTCTTGGGACGTTATATTTGTCGGCCTGCCTCCAAACTGTTTCGGACTGTGACTCAACTCCGGTTCGTCCATCAAAGACCATGAGAGCTCCGTCAAGAACACGTAGAGAACGCTCAACCTCTGCTGTAAAGTCAATGTGTCCCGGAGTATCAATTAAATTTATTCTGTAATGACCGGCAGGAACTGAAGAAGCTTTTTTTAAATCCCAAAAAGTAGTAATTGCGGCAGAAACTATGGTAATTCCACGCTCCCGCTCCTGGGCCATCCAGTCGGTAACGGTGGTTCCTTCATCAACACTTCCTTGCTTATAAGTTCTCCCAGTTTCAAAAAGAAGTCTTTCTGTTGTTGTGGTTTTACCCGCGTCGATATGGGCAATAATGCCAATATTTCGGATTTTTTCATATGAAACATTGCGATCTTTTGTCGCAGTTGATACTATCGCCGCTCTAGCAAAATAAAAGCTTCCTTTTCGGAAGCAATAGTGATTTTAACAGGGGAAGGGGTTTAATTCAATCAGCGCCTTCGCATCAAGTCCGCAACACTCCCATAAAGGTCAAAAAGAAACGAGCGTTTTGGGCGGAGAACTCCAAAGTCATCCATAACCATATTGTTGCAATTTATATCTTTATCACACAATGTTTGAGGTAAAGTTTCCCGAGGTTCCGGGCAAACTTGTACCACTCGAAAAAGTGGTTTACCGTCACTAGTTGTGCCATCTCGAATTAATACAACATCAGCCATTTGAGGCTGATAGTACTCTCTCTCTCTATAAAATTCAAGGGGAAAATGATGGTATTATTAAAAGGAGAAAAACGTGATAAACACAGTAAGTTTTAATACAGGTTTAATTGTAATCGGATTGGCTGCAATTATAATAGGCTTAGTGGTGATATTCGTGGAAAAAGCTAGATAATATGAATTACACTTGGGACGAAAGAACTAGTTCGGTAGTTATGTTTATAACAGTTGGAATAGCCATAATTGTGGCCGTTATTGGTGTTGTAAAAAACTTGCGAGAATTTAAAAAGGAAAAGTAGCTACCAACGGAAGTGAGCGAATGCCTTGTTGGCTTCGGCCACACGCTCCATGTCGGTTCTTTTCTTGACGGCTCCGCCTTCACCCTTGGAGGCATCAATTATTTCTGCCGCTAATTTCTCCGCATAGGTATGATATTCGGAATTAGGTCTTGCATTGGCAATCGCAACAAGCCACCTAATTGCCAGGGATTCACGGCGTCCTCCGCGAACTTGCATCGGAACCTGATAGGCTGCACCTCCAACTCTTCGGGCTCGAACCTCCATTGTGGGCTTTATATTCTCAAGGGCTTGGTCAAAAACTTTTATCGACTCTTCTTTTGTTTTTTCCTTGATTAAATCGAGAGCCCTATAAACCTCTTTTTGGACAACAGACTTTTTCCCATCACGCATGCTCCTGTTTACGAGCTTCGTCAGAAGCTCGCTCCCATACAAAGGATCCGGGCTAATTTTCTTAGGCTTTATTCGTCCTTTTCGCGCCATATTTTGATCTTGCCGATTTTCTTGCTGCCACTCCCGTTGTATCCAATTTTCCCCTGACAACCTTATATCTAACACCTGGAAGGTCCTTAACTCTGCCTCCACGAATCAAAACTATCGAATGCTCTGCAAGTTCATGTCCCTCTCCCGGAATATAGGCAGTTACTTCCTGTTTATTTGAAAGTCTCACTCTCGCCACCTTCCTCAAGGCCGAGTTTGGTTTTCTGGGAGTCATTGTCCTAACCGACAAAACCACAGCTCTTTTGAAAGGGGACGGATGCTCTTTATAAATTCTGTCTTTAGCATTAAACCAGCGTTTCAGAGACGTTGTTTTCGCCTTTTTCTTGATTCGCTCTCTGCCTCTTTTAGCTAGTTGGTTAATTGTTGGCATTGCCTAAATTCGCTCTCTCCGGAGAAACTGGAATTAATCTCCCGATTATAACATTCTCTTTTAATCCCAAAAGCCTGTCTTCTCTTCCCAAAAGAGAGGCTTCGGTCAAAACATCAGTTGTTTGTTCAAAGGAAGCGGCAGACAGCCAGCTATCGGTATAAAGGGCCCTTCTGGTAATTCCCAAAACCACCTGCTGTGCAGAGGCCGGCTCTCCCCCAGCAGCCAATACTTTTTCGTTTTCTTCCTCAAATGAGGCTTTGCTTGTTAATTCTCCGGGTAGGAAAGGGGTATCTCCAGGAGTAATAGTTCTTACCTCATCGCTCATCTTTCTAATAATTACTTCAAAATGTTTGTCGTTTATAGGAATTCCTTGGGACTCATATACTTTTTGCTCTTCATGAATCAAATATTCCTGCGCGTCCCGAAGCCCTTTTATTGAAAGAATGTCCCTAATATCTAATGGCCCTTGGGATAATGCTTTTCCTGCCTCAATTACCTCACCGTCTTTGACCGCGAGCTGTAAAGTCTTGGGAATTATATACTCCCTTTCATCCTTCGGCACGCCCCTCCCTGAGGTGACAGTTACTTTCCAGCCTTCATCGGTTTCATTAACTCTTGCCTTGCCGGAGATTTCCGAAAGGGCAGAGACAACCTTGGGAGTTCTTGATTCAAAAAGCTCTTCTACCCTTGGCAACCCTTGAGTAACATCGAGTCCAACTACTCCTGCCGAATGCTTGGTTTTCAGAGTAAGCTGAGTTCCAGGCTCACCTATTGATTGAGCCGCAACAACACCAACAGGAGTACCTATTTCCACAACCCTCTTGGATCCCAGATCCCAGCCATAGCACTTAACACACATTCCGTATCTCGCATTGCAAGTCAGGGGCGATCTGACAACCACCTCAAGGGCGCCGGATTCGTCAATTTTCTTACTCAATTCCTCATCAACCAAATCTCCGGCCGCCGCAACCAGTTTTTTACCTTTTCCAACCACATCGGAAGCTAAAAATCTGCCCATAACCCTCGATGCAAACACGTTCGGTCTGACTTCTTTCCTAATAGTGAAGCCTTCCTTGGTGCCACAATCTTCCATTCGAATCAAAAGGTCGTGGGCAACATCCACAAGTCTACGAGTCAAATACCCAGCATCCGCAGTTTTAATGGCTGTGTCGGTTAATCCTTTTCTCGAACCCCGGGAAGAGGTTACGTATTCAAAAACAGAAAGTCCCTCCCTAAAGTTTGATTTAATTGGAAGTTCTACGATCTTACCCAAAGGATCAACAACCAAACCCCTGATTGCGGCCAACTGCTTAACCTGGTCCATTGAAGTTCTTCCAACCTTCGCATCAATCACAACTTTTATCGGATTTGTGGGATCAAGGCTTTCCCATGTTTTTTCGGCAAGATTATCTGAAACATCGATCCAAACTTCCTGAAACACTCTTTTTTCTGCTTCAGCTAAAATTCCAGCCTTGCCGGGATAAACTTTGGCATCAAAAACGCTAAATGATAATCCCGAAATGGTTCCGCCAAAAAACCCAAGGTCTTTAATATCATCAACCATCTGAACGACTCTTTCTTCGGAACAGGTAAGGTAAGCCCTGGCAAAAATCTTCTTTATAACAGTTGAGGTCGCTGCCTCGTTAATATAGCCCAGATTTTCGGGGAGAACTTCATTAAAAAGCACTCTTCCAACAGTTGTCTCAATAATACCACTCTCCATCCTGACTTTTATTTTTTGCCTAACCTCAACTTTCCCTGCTTGATAAGCAGTGGTTGCCTCATCTTTATCGGAAAAAATAGTCCCGAAAACAGGGAGTCTGATGTCCTCCGAGGTTAAGTAGTAAACTCCAAGAGCCATCTCTTTACTTGACGGGGTTGCAACAGGCGAACCGTCGGCTGGTCTCAAAAGATTGTGCGTGGGAAGCATCAAGTTTTTTGCTTCTTCAATCGCGGGTGTAGAAAGAGGAACATGAACTGCCATCTGATCCCCATCAAAATCGGCGTTAAAACCCGAACAAACTGCAGGATGAATCCTAATCGCACTTCCCTCAATTAGAATCGGATAAAAAGCCTGAATCGAGAGTTTGTGAAGAGTTGGGGCACGGTTTAGTAAAACCGGATGGTCTTTTGTAATTTCCTCCAAAATATCAAAAATCTCGGGAGGACGCCTATCAAGCATGTTTTTAGCGCTTTTGACGTTTGGTGCAATCCCCCTACCTATCATTTCTCTTAAGACAAAGGGTTTAAACATTTCGAGAGCCATATCTTTAGGAATTCCACACTGAGTTAGTTTAAGCTCCGGACCGATGATAATTACACTTCTTCCTGAATAGTCGACTCGTTTTCCAAGCAAATTTTGTCTAAATCTTCCTTGCTTTCCCCGAAGCATATCGGATAGGCTCCTTAAAGGTTGCCTCCCCCTGGATTTTCTAGTGGCTTTTCTTTGAGACGTGTCAATTAAGGAATCAACCGCTTCCTGAAGCATTCTTTTTTCGTTCCTCAAAATTATTTCCGGCGCTCCCAAACTCATTAAATGTTTTAGGCGGTTATTCCTATTGATAACTCTTCTGTAAAGATCGTTTAAATCACTTGTGGCAAACCTTCCCCCTGAAAGCTGAACCATGGGACGAAGGTCTGGAGGAAGAACCGGCAAAACTCTGACAATCATCCATGAAGGATTAACACCGGCGCGCCTTAATCCATCTATAAGCTTTAGCCTTTTAACAAGTTTTATGTAACGGGAACTTCCACTTTTAATTCCCACAATTTCCTCACCAATGGATTTTGATACTTCTTCAAGGTTTATCTTCTCAATTGCCGACAAAACCGCGTCAGCTCCCATCTTCGCCTTAAAAAAGTCTGATGCACCGTGACTTTCAAGCTCGTCAAACTCCTCCTCACTTAAGATGCTTAAGGGTTTTAAACTCTTAGCAACCGAGGCCAGATTTTCCATCACAGCCTCCGTTTTAGTGATAGTTGATTTTTCCTCCTCCGTAACCGCAGCTTCTTTTTTCCTTAAATTAAGCTCTACCTCGGAGATGGCTAAAGACGCCTGCTCTTTGTCTTTTATTTTCTCCCTCACTTTTTCTATCGCTGCTTTTCCTTCGGTCTCAAGAGTTTTTCGCCTTTCGACAAAACCATCTCTTACATCCTTGAGTCTTTCTTCCTTTGCTTCTTCAAGATTTTTTATCGCTTCCCTCTTTTTAGCCTCATCAACCTCGATAACCAGATATCTGGCAAAATAAATAACTTGTTCAATCCCTCTGGGAGCAACGCCTAAAATAAGAGAAATTTTTGAAGGGGCCCCTTTGAAAAACCAAACGTGTGCACAAGGAGCAGAAAGGGTAATGTGACCCATTCTCTCTCTTCTTACTCTACTTTGGGTAACTTCAACTCCGCATTTGTCACAAATTACCCCTTTATATCTGATTCTTTTATACTTACCACAGTAACACTCCCAATCTTTAGTTGGACCAAAGATTCTTTCATCAAAAAGACCGTCCTTCTCGGGTTTTAAGGTTCTGTAATTAATTGTCTCCGGCTTAATTACTTCCCCCATTGACCAGGCTCTTATCTCATCAGGAGAAGCAAGCCTTACTAAAAGGCTCTTGAAATCGGCTAAATTTTTCAAATCATTCTGTAGTTCCATTTATAACCTCCTCTTTGGCAAAACTGACTCCTTTAGGCTCAATTGCAAGTCCTAGTGAATTTAATTCCCGTACCAAAACTTTAAACGATTCGGGAATCGTAGCCTCAGGAATATCGATTCCCTTTACGATCGCCTCGAATGCTTTGGCTCTACCCAAAACGTCATCGGATTTAATTGTAAGCATCTCCTGAAGGGTGTGACTTGCGCGATGAGCCTCAAGCGCCCAAACCTCCATCTCCCCCAACCTCTGACCTCCCATTTGAGCTTTACCCCCAAGCGGCTGTTGAGTAACAAGAGAGTAAGGACCCGTTGAGCGGGCATGAGTTTTGTCCTCGACCATGTGGGTCAACTTCATAATGTAGGCAACCCCTACAACCGTATCTTCTTTAAAATCTTCCCCACTTCTTCCGTCACGAAGTCTTGTTTTTCCACTAACCGGAAGTTGCGCACTTTCAAGCTGTTTTGCAAGTTCGTCTTTATCAATATTGTCAAAAACAGGAACAGCTACCTTCTCACCCTTTTTTGAAAGGGCCCAACCAAGATGGGCCTCCATTAATTGTCCTAAATTCATACGGGCAAGAACAGATAATGGGGAAATAATAATATCAATCGGCGTTCCGTCTTCCATGTAAGGCATATCTGAGGTTGACATAATTTTAGCTATAACTCCTTTATTTCCGTGCCTACCAGCAACTTTATCCCCAACCGTAATTTTCCGTATTTGGGCAATTTTAACAATAACTTTTTTAATTACACCGGGGCCAAGTTCATCCCCCGTATCGCGGTCTAAAATCGAGATATCAACAACAATTCCCTTTTCCCCGTGGGGAACACGAAGCGAGGTATCTCTAACCTCTCTTGCTTTTTCCCCAAAGATTGCCCTGAGAAGCCTCTCTTCACTTGTTAATTCAGTCTCTCCCTTAGGAGCAATTTTTCCTACTAGTATGTCATTTGGCCCAACTTCGGCACCAATTACAATGATTCCGTCCTCAGCCAAATTTGCAAGTTCAGTCTCGGCAACATTGGGAATGTCCCGAGTCAACTCTTCGGGACCAAGTTTTGTATCAACAAGCTCTGCATCATACTCCTCGATATGGATTGATGTTAAAAGATCCTCTTTGACAAGTCTGTCTGAAATCAAAATTGCATCCTCAAAACCATATCCTCCAAAATTTGTATAGGCTATAACTAAATTCCTGCCCAAACCAAGCTCCCCTTGTTCGCTTGCTGGTCCATCTGCAATCAAATCCCCCTCCTTTACTTTATCTCCAACACTTACTGTTAGTTTTTGGTTATAACAGGTTGAGTGTGCGGTTCTTCTAAACTTTGTCAGGTAGTAAACCTCATTCTTGCCATTTTCAATTATCTCCACATCCTCACTAATTGAAATCTCTCCTGACGGTTTTTTAGTTAATTTTACAACCACCTTCTGGGCATCCGCGTATTCAATCACCCCAGCATGTCGAGCCATTAACACTCTTCCCATTCCAGAGGCAATAATCTTCTCCATTCCGGTTCCAACAATGGGGGATTCGGGATTTACCAAGGGAACGCTCTGACACTGCATATTTGAACCCATCAGGGCTCTGTTTCCTTCATCGTTTGCTAAAAATGGAATCAAAGAAGCCGACGCTCCTATTACCTGTCTCGGGGTTACATCTATATATTCAACAAGACTTGCCGGCCCCTCAATAAACTTGGCCATGTATCTTAGGGCCACACGGGAATTTGCTATAAATCCGTCTTTGTCTAAATTAACCCCGGAGTGGGTAATGTAATGATCCTCCTCGTCATCTGCAGTTAAGTAGACGGTCTCGTTGGTAACTCTTACCTTTTTGCCAACTTTTTCAACTTTTTTGTATGGTGTTTCAATAAAACCAAACTCGTTAACACGAGCGTATAATGCAAGGTAAGTTACAAGCCCGATGTTTGGCCCTTCAGGAGAACGAACGGGATCTATTCTTCCATATTGAGATGCGTTTACGTCCCGAATTGAGAAACTTGCCCTTTCTCTATTGATTCCCCCGGGTCCAAGAACTGAAACACGCCTAAGATTATCAACCTCGGAAAGAGGATTGGTATCATCCAAAATTGTAGAAAGCTGATTGCTTCTGAAAAACTCGTTTAACGATGCGATCAGCGGTCGAGCGTTGATTAAAGTTGCGGGAAGGGGTTTGTCATCGGGAGAAATCAGGCTCATTTTTTCTTTAATCGATCTTTCCAGTCTTAAAAGGCCGACGCGGAAAGCGTTAACGGCAACGAGTTCCCCAACCCTTCTTAGTCGCCTATTTGCAAGGTGGTCTATATCATCAAGCTTCCCAACCCCATTTTGAAGCCCTATCAAATAATTGATTGCAGAGACTACATCCTGTTTAGTTAGAACCCAAGTTGATTTGTCATTCGGAATAGTAAGCCCCAGGCGTTTATTAATTTTAAATCTCCCGACTCTACCAAGGTCATACCTTCTTCCATCTAAAAACAGACTTTGAAAGAGACTTTCTGCGTTTTCCAAAAGAACAGGTTCCCCGGGCCTAAGTTTTTTGTATATCTCAAGAAGTGCATCTTCACGACCGATAGTTGAATCCTTTGTCAGAGTTGAAGCGATATATTTATGCTCACCCTTGCCGTCGATTTCTGAGAATACCGCTCTTAACTCCTGATCTGAAATAACACCCATTGCCTTCAAAAAAACTGTTGCTAATACTTTCCTGCGCCTGTCAATCCTAGCATAAATCAAATCTCCCCTAGTTACCTCAAATTCAAGCCAGCTTCCGTGAAGAGGTCTAACTTCAGCTTTATACAAAATTCTTCCCGATGACGGATCAAGTTCCCCTGAAAAATATACACCCGGCGAGCGAACAATTTGGTTAATTACCGCTCGCTCAATGCCATTAATGATAAAAGTTCCCCTTGATGTCATTTGCGGAACATCTCCCAAAAAGACATCCTGGGACACTTCCTTGCCCATTTTTTTATTGATTAACGTAGCCTTAATCTTGAGGGGAAAAGAATATGTCAAACCCTTTTTTGAAGCCTCTCGCGGAGAAATTGTTGGAGAAAGAAGAGAGTGCTCACCCATTATAAGTTGCCAGTTCTTACCTGTAAAATCATCAATCGGAGAAATTTGAGTAAGTTCCTCCCTAATTCCTTCAGTCAAAAACCACTCCCAACTCTCCTTTTGAACCAACGACAAGTTAATTTCGGGTAAATCTTTTTCCTCTTTTCCTAAATTTCGGCGGGTTGAGTTTTGCTGCATCTGGATAGACAAGGAACGAGCGTACCACACTCCGTACGCCTAAGTGAGCATTATAAATTGAATTATCAGTCTGTCAAGTATCTTCTTATATTTTCGTTGTGTTCGGCAAGAGTTTTGGCATAATAAATTTTTCCTTTTGAATCGTGGAGGTAGTAAAAATAGTCGGTATCGGCGGGGTTTGCCGCCGCTTCAAGCGATGAAAGTCCCGGGTTTGCAATCGGCCCGGGAGGAAGACCGGGAAATCTATAGGTATTATAAGGAGAATTTAAACTCTTGTCGCCTAGGGCAACCGGTTCCCAATTTCCTTTGGCATACTGAATCGTTGCATCAACCTGCAAAGCCATCCCGACATTTAATCGATTGGTAAGAATCCCGGCAACAATTGGGCGCTCCTCATTTGTTTTTGTTTCCCTTTCAATAAGAGATGCCAAAATTACCTGATCACGCGTAATATCCATCTCGAAAGTTTTGGTGTCAAAAGTTCTGGTTAATTTACCAACAATCGCTGAAGCAGAAGCGTCTTTCGGGAAAAGATAGGTATCGGGAAATAAATATCCTTCCTCGGCAGTTTCCAAAAACTCACTAAGAAACAACGTATCTTTACCCAGTGATTTGGCAAATCTCTGGGCAATCTCTTCCTTCCTCAAACCCTCCGGAATCGTCACCCAAATCTCAACCGGCCCTTTTTTAAGCTGGCCCACTATTTCAAAAAGAGAGATGTTAGAGCTCAAGCGATATTCACCGGCCTGAATTTTTGACGCTGCACCCGTTACTTGGACATAAACTTTAAAAGCCAAAGCATTCTTAATAAAACCGTCCTTCTGAAGTTTCTGAGCAATCTGGCTTGCCCCCAAACCTTTGATTATCAAAAAGTCCTTAAACTCTTCCTTGCCGGATAGAGGCTTTGCGCTCCGATAGAACCAAACTACAAAAATTGTGACCGTAGCAATAAAGAGCAATAATATGAATAAGAGTTTCTTCATTAAACCTCATTAAGAAGAGCTCTGCGGAACCTACCTTCATTTTTAATAAACATTCTCCCGCATTTTTTACAAGTCACCTGCTCGCCAAATCTCGTATCTTTGCTTTTTCCCTCCGAAAGCGGTGTCCCGCAACCTACACACTTTCCCTGCGAAAGTAGCCAGGCCTGAATCGGTGCAATAACATTCTTAAACATGATTGTCTAAATAGGATTGTAGCATAAGAGTTGCGGCAAATGCATCTTCCATCCCTCTGCGCTTTTTGCGGGGAAGGCCGGCTTCGAGAGAAAGTCTTTGGGCTTCTTTGGTAGTTAAAGTTTCATCAAAAGTTTCGGCTCCCAAGCTTTTTGCAAACCCCTTTTGTTCCTCAGCCATGGCGCCGCTTGAAACACCAACTATTATTTTGTCAAAGCTCTCGTTCTCAAGAACTTTTTTTAACTCACTGGTTTTGACAACTTTCCAGGGTTCGGCAAGCGAACCTTCTGTAGTTGCCAATCCTATTTTACTTCGACCGTAATCAATACCTAAAATTTTCATTCCAGTGGAACCACTCTTGCTCTAACAATCAGTCTTTTTGGTTTTCTGGGATCTCCGGGGGGAACACAAGTAACTAGAGTCAGAAACGAATCTGTTGTATCCTGATCCAGAACCTGAAGATCTGTTGGGAGAACCTCAAACATAGTTTCAACTTCATATTTAAAAGATATCCCGTCATATTCTACAAAAATTTCATCACCTTTCTTGAGAGTTGGCAAAAGTGAAAAGATCGATAGGTAATCCTTGGGGTTATAGAAAATGGGCAGGATTGAGTGCCCGAAAAGAGCAGAGTTTCCCCTTTTTCCGGGAAGTGCGGTGCCAGGATAGTGGATAATGCTTTTTGAAAGATCTTCACCTCCAATAGCAACCGTGGCATTTTCAATTTTTAACTTGGGTATGGATATTGTGTAGTATTCAACTTTGGAGGAAACAAAATCCTCTTGAGCAGCTCCTCCGACAAACCAGTTACTGGCGCGGGTATAATCTACTTCTTCAATTGTTGCCGCCTCTTTTTTCCCAGAAATGGGGGAAATAAGAGAATCGTAATTCGCCGAAAATTTACTATCATAAGAAACGATGGGATAAAGAACTCCTGCCAGAATGACTAGTCCTGACAATCCGGAAATAATTGCTGATATACGCAAGATTAACTTTTGATTCATTCAGACGCGATTTCAATGGTAATATGTTTACCTACTCTTGGCAAAGTCCCAAATCTGCCCGGGAAGTGTGGATTTAACCTAATTTCAGCCCGGGTAAATCCGGGAATTGAGGTGAGGTAATCTTCCACAACTGCCGGAAGCCTGCCTGAAATTTTTCTTATTATCTCACCCTCCCTAATCTCGGGCAGGAAATTAACCTTTGCCAAAACTTTGTATAAAAAATTTCCATTTGAGTCCTCTTCAATAAACTCAAACCCATATGAGATTTGGGTATCTCTTAGGACAAACCCTTCGGGGATTTGATCTTTAATTTTCTCTCTGACAGAATCGGCAAGTTGTTTTTTGTCTATTATTACCCCCCGGGCATCCATGGAAAGGGTGAGCTTAAGATTATCCGCCTCATCTCCAACTTTATGGCTAAAAAGCATCTCCTTTTCGTCAAGTGAAACAAGCTCTGGAATGAACATCTGGTCGTTAGTTGCTTTCCCGGATAGCTCTTTTTTAGCATTCTCGGTTAGTTCCGCCTCAAGCTCTTCCCTTAACTTTTCTCTATCATCTTCCGAAACGGCGGAAATCTCGCGGCTTGTTCCTCCCGAAAAATTATCAGTGGCAACCCCGTCGACCTCCGCTTTGGGATAATTGCCAACTTTAAAAGTTTCATCCTTGGCAAGATTATATTCAGCACCTATCGAGCCCGACGTGATCTGGATAGTCGTTGTTCCTGGGGAGCCGGGTGAAAGCGCTGCCGAAACCGAAGCGGTAGTTTCAAGGCTAAATTTCAAGTCTCCGGCCGAAGATAAAATAGTTCCCGGGGACAAATTTACCACCCCCGCTGTGCCGTTTCTAATCTGAACCGTTCCTTTCGCCTTCTCGCCAACAAGCTTTACCCCTGAAGTGTTTTTCGTTTTTTCACTGGAAACGGTGGTGGCGACCATTTGTTCAGATCCAAAAGCTACCTCAAGTTCTTCCTCAAAACTTTTAGGTGAGACATAAATAGCAACTGTCGCTTTCGGATAAAACCACCAGAATGCAAAAAAGCCGAGAAGGACGGCTCCCAAAACAATAAAAACCAGAGGTAATTTAATTTTGGGTAATTTGGGAAACTCAGGCAACTTAAGTGACTTAGGTAATTTAACTGGCAAGGGAACTTCTTTTTGAATAACAAAACCCAAATTATCTACAAGGGCTGGGGTCTTCTCCTCTTCCACCCCTATCTGTGAAACTCCGGCAATTTCCGTTGCTCCAGCAAGAGATACCGCCAAAACTTTTTTCTCAACCTCCAACACTTCAATTTTGGGTGTGTGCAAAAACTTTACTTTTTCGCTTCCTTCCCAACCTTCCCCAGAAAGCATGTTCTTTGCCTCATCAAGCTCTCCACTTTTACCATCATATATAATGATTCTCGAGGGAAGGGGGCTTACTCCATCAAATCTACTTAATCCCTCGACAACGTCATCGGTAACCGAGACACTTCTTGCCACCTGAGTTGTTCCGACCAGGTTCCCCATCTTAAAAACAGAAAGTTCAATCTCATCCTCTCTCAAGCCCAAAATAACCGCGTTTAGAGGAATTCCTTCCAAAAACTTAAAATAATGCGAAATAGCCTCCGGTAAAACAACAAAACCGGAAGGAGTAAGAGAAAGTTCTGCACAAATCTTCTTAATTAAATTTAAGTTATCTTCTTTTATCTCGCCTCCGGTTACCCAAGAGGAAGAAACGCCAAAAACTGTCTTTGTTGGTTCTTCAAGCTCTTCGGAAAGTTTTTGAACACAGGAAGAAAGAGTTGTATCAACCGACTCGGTTAAATCTTCTTCTTCGCTCCATGGGGTGGCGGGACTTGTCACAAGTAATTCAGTTTTACCTTCCTTTACATACCAGATACCCGCCTGAACAAAACCAGGTTCCAAAGTAATAGCCCAATAGGCTTCCGGAAAATTTTCTTTTTTATTCAGAAAGTCGAGCATAGATTCTAATAACTCCCAATCCAATCTTTTCCTGTTTAATAATTTTAACACGCCCAATCCTAGCAGTATTTGTAACGTGCGGCCCGCCGCAAATCTCCATGCTGAAAGAGCCTATCTTATACACTTTCACTTTCTCTCCATACTTCTCTCCAAAAAAATGCAGAGCTCCTTCTTTTACAGCTTCGTCAAGAGATTTTTCCTCAAAAGAAACATCTAAATCTTCTCTTACTTTTTGATTAATCAGTTTTTCAACTTCTTCTAACTCAATTTCAGTGAGTTTTTCCTGATAGGAAAAATCAAACCTTAATCTCTCCTGGGTTATATGACTTCCTTTTTGAGAAACGTGCTCGCCCAAAACTTCCCGTAAGGCTGCGTGAAGTAGGTGAGTAACAGTATGGAATTTGGTAACCACTTCGCCTTTTTCGGCGAGACCGCCTTTAAAAATCCCTGCGGATGTGGTCCTACTTAAACTTTTGTGTTTTTTAAATTCGGCCTCGAAAACGTTTTTTTCTTTGAGATTAAAGATTGTTCCATTTTGCTTCATAATCTCCATCGTTAATTCCAACGGAAAGCCCTCGGTTTGGTAGAGATCAAAAGCAAATTCCCCGTCAATCGCAATCCCATCAGAAACCGCTTTCGTCAATTTGGCAAGGCCGCGCTTAAGTGCCGATTCAAAACGGATAGCCTCCGCATCCTCAGAAACGTGGGAAACAGCCCCTCCCGAAATTCCGCTCCCTAGTAAATGAAAATGAAACATCGCGCGACGAACCAATCGCCTTAGGGCATAACCATGAAGTTTGTTGGAAGGAAAAACTTCTTCAGCTAAAAGATTACATGAAGCACGTAAATGATCGGCAATAATTCGAAAGCTTCTATCTTTTTCCAAATTTCTACCATAATTTATTCCGACCTCTTCCTCGATTCTTTTGATAATTCCCAAAAATAAATCTATATGAAAAACATCGGGATCATTGTTTACAGCTGCTGCAATTCTTTCCAAACCCCCTCCGAAGTCAACGTTTTTCTGTGGCAGTTCTTTTAGTTTTTTACTCTTCAACTTCTCATACTGCATAAAAACGGAGTTGCCTATTTCCAAAAATTTCCCGCAGTCGCAGTTGGGGTGACAAAACGCTCCATATGCGGGGTCATGTGGAATATCAAATTCGTAAAAAATCTCCGAATCAGGTCCGCCTATTTCACCCGCCGGCATTTTATCGGGGCCTCCCGACCTGCTCCACCA
>Ga0075731_105_pt2 | contig 14932 bp, 15 predicted proteins | sample RifGroB1_FD_68423 | JGI IMG/M metagenome (GOLD analysis project Ga0075731, IMG submission 68423) | Microgenomates (Woesebacteria) bacterium GW2011_GWB1_41_10
TTCGTTTAGTAAGTCAGTTATAGCTTGCTGGATCAATGTGGATTTTCCGACACGCCTCAAACCGACAAGGCCAGTGATAAGCTCCCGATTTTTAACTCTGTCCAAAAAAGCTCCAAACAAATCGCGGTGAGATTGAATTGCATGGCCTCTCGGGTTTTTTCCATTTTCCCACCAAGGATTTTGCGCCAAAAGCTCGTTTGTAATCAGATTTCTATTAAATTTAAGCATAATTACACATTTATACTCAAAAGTATAATCAAAATGAGTATATTTGTCAAGGTGTATAATCAATCCATGGCTGACATCAATGCAAACTACTCCCTTAAAGGAATCAACGCCTTCAAACTTGACATCTCTGCCACAGAATGTGTGGAAATTAATAAGATCGAAGATCTTGGGCAAATCCGCAAGAACCATTTTGTCAAAGTAAATAATTTCATAGTCCTCGGGGAGGGTACAAACACTCTTTTTACCAAAGATTTTAATGGCTTGGTCCTAAAAATGAACATTGTCGGAGTTTCAAAAATCAAAGAGACCAAAAACAATGTAATTCTTGAAATCGGAGCCGGAGAAAGTTGGATAAAATTGGTAGAATACGCAGTAAAAAACAACTGGGGAGGACTAGAGAATTTAAGTTACATCCCGGGCAAAGTCGGCGCGGCGCCAGTCCAAAATATAGCTGCATACGGCCAAAATTTTGACGAAATCTTCGATTCTTTAAGGGCGTTCGACATTCAGACGGGAAAAATTAAAACTTTTGACAAACAATCATGCAAGTTCGGATACAGAACCAGCATATTCAAGCTGCCGGAGTATAAGAAGTATGTAATAGTTTCTGTACGAATTAGACTAAGGAAAAACGCCCGCATTAATACGGAGTACCACTCCAGATATGAATCTCTTCTTGGAGAATTGTCGTCGCTTGCTGAATCCCCCTATACGATTCAAGATGTCCATAAAGCAGTACTTTCAATTAGAAAACGAAAATTACCCGACTGGAAAAAGGTAGGAACCGCGGGGAGTTTTTTCATTAATCCCGTAATTTCCAAAGAAAAACTAAGAAAAATACAAACTATCACTCCTGATGTGCAATATTACCCCATTGACGAACTTACTTATCCGAAATCGGATGACCCAAAATTCAAACACTCAGACTACGTAAAAATAGCTGCAGGTTGGCTTTTTGAAGAGTTGGGCTGGAGAGGAAAAAAAATTGGAGACGTCGGAACTTCTCCCAACCACGCACTTGTTGTTATAAATTACGGCGGCGCATCGCCAACTAATGTTGTTGAATTTACCAACAAGATGAAGAACAAATTCAAGGAAAGATACGGCGTTACACTCAAATCAGAAGTAAATATTATTTAGGTTTCTTTAATCTTACTATTTCCTTTGCCCATAAATTACTTCTGCCCGCACCCATAACCACCACTACGTGGTAATTTTTAATTTTAAATTTTAAATTTTTAATTAACTCGTTTTGGTTTCGAGCCGTCTGGATGTTTGGATGTTTGGAAATTTCGGCAATTTTTTTTGGTGTCATTCCAAAAGTCTTGTTATCTCTTGCCTTAAATATTGGGCCGATTATGACTTTATCAACACTATCAAATACTCCTTTGTATTTCGGTAAAAGTGCTTTTGTTCTTGCAAATCCATGGGGTTCCACTATCGCCAAAATTCGACTTTTTGGATACTTTTCCCTTAATCCTTCAAGAGTTGTCTTTATTGCTGTGGGATGATGGGCATAATCATCATAAATTTTGATTTCGTTTTTGTCCAAAATAAGTTCCATTCTTCTCCCTATTCCTTCAAAGCTTTCAATTGATTTGACCATGTCGGGCTCGTTGATTCCCAACTTTTTCCCCAAGGCGTAAACCATACTCGCGTTTTTTTGATTATGTTCTCCAAAAACTTTTAATTTAAACCTCTTTTGCGGGCATTCATCGATAATAAACTTGCTTTGCTTTTTGAACTTTGCAAAACTTTCTCTTACCTGCTCTTCGCTTTTGAAATAATCGGGGTGATCAAACTCGATATTGTTTATAATCGCAATTTCAGGACTGTAATTCAAAAAGTTATCGTTAAACTCATCAGCCTCAACTACTGCGTACTCTCCTTTTCCGAAACGAGAGTTCCCTCCCCATTCGAGTACATACGCCCCGGCCATGGCAATGGGATCAAAACCGCAGTCGCTAAGAAGTTTTGCCACCATTGCGGTGGTTGTAGATTTCCCGTGAGTACCAGCTATGGCTATTACTTTTTTGTCCTTAAGAAGAACTTTCCCCAAAAACTCCTGCCAAGTCATAACTTTTTTGGCCCTAGTCATTTCAGGATGCTTCGCGTTCTGCCAGTAAACAGCTGGTGTAACTACCAGCAAATCAACATCCTTTAAATGATCTGGACTGTGGCCCCCATCTTCCAGATCGCACCCGGAAACCTCATATCCCATTTTCGAGGCTAGGGAGGCAACCCCGGCGACTCCGCTCCCTTTTACCCCCATGAAATGGATTCTCATAACCCCCTTATTTTACTTCACAGTGACACTTTTAGCCAAATTTCTGGGCTTGTCGGGATCGAGACCTTTTTTGATGGTTAAGTAGTAAGCCAAAAGCTGGGCAACCACTACATTTGGAACTATTGTTGCCTCCCGAGCATCTGAAACTGGAATAAAATAATCAAAAACTTCATGATTTTTAAATGAAATTCCAATAATATATCCTCCGCGGGCTTTCATTTCCATTGCTCCGGCAAGATTGGCTCCGTAAGTTTCATCATCCGGCAAAAATGCTATGCAGGGAACGCCTTTTTCTACGAGCGCCAAAGGCCCGTGTTTTAATTCTTCTGCAGCAAATCCCTCCGCATGAATATATGAGATTTCCTTCTATCACATACACATTGTCTTTATTAAGTATTTTTTGGGCAAGTTTTTTTATTTTTTGGACCGAAGAAGGAGATAAAACCTTTTTCGCCGATTCGGAGGTCTTAACTAAAACTTTCTGGCCTTCTCTAAATTTTTCAGCCAGAGAATATGCGCTTAAAACCAAGTGGGCAAGCATTCCGGAAAAAGCTTTTGTTGAAGCAACAGCTTTTTCTGGACCGGCACCAATAAGCATTTTATAATCAGAAAGTCTGTAAAGAGATGATCCCGGAACGTTTGTAAGACAGGCTATTTTTGCACGCCTTTCTTTAGCTTTTTTAACCGATTCAAGAATATCCATCGTTTCGCCGGATTGGGATATAGCAATAACAAGACTTTTCCTGTTCAAAAAATCGATATGATAACCAAACTCGCTTCCAATTGCGGGATTTACATGCACCCCTGCAATTTTTGAGAACAAATATTCCCTGGCAAGAGCCGCGTATGACGCGGTTCCGCAACCGACTAGATTTGAGCATAAAGTGTTTAAACCTGCCCTTTTGACCTTCTTCAATGCGCCAGTGTAAAGTCTGAATTTTGGAAGTTATCCCGATTACCTTATCTGCTGTTATAACAACACTTTCATCGTCCTCGAGAAAATGAACTTTTCGTGTATATGGTATAAGGGCTGCAGCGTCACTTGCTAAAAAGTTTTCCCCTTTGCCAAAGCCAATTACCAGGGGCGAGCCGTTTCTTACTGCAAAAATTTCCTCTCTCTCCGAGTTAATGGCAATTACAGCATTCAGTCCCTCCATTTTGTTAAAAACGGTTTTGAAATCATATTTTTCCAAAAGATGAGAAATAACTTCCGTATCAGTTTGAGAAATAAACTTGTGGCCTTTTTTAATTAAGCTTTTCCTATACTTTTCGTAATTCTCGAAAATTCCGTTATGAATTACTGCAATTTTCCCTTTGCAGTCAAGGTGCGGGTGGGCATTAACATCGGTTACGCTCCCGTGAGTCGCCCAACGTGTGTGCCCAATTGCAATATTCCCGCTTGGTAAATCATTTACATTGAAGTCTCCAATCCTTCCGGCTTTCTTTTTTATGAATATTTTTCCATCAGAAACGGCTGCGACACCCCAAGAATCGTAACCCCTATACTCAAGACTTTTTAGGCCCTCAAAAACCAGCCTTGCTACATTTTTTCTGAAACCTATATAGCCAAAAATCCCACACATAAAAAAACTATCTCAAATTCAAAAGATAATGGTTCGTCTCATGAAGTTTAAACCCGACTTTTTTATAAAGTGCATTTGCTGCTAATCTTTTGGGGTTTGTCGTAAGTTCAATTACCTCAATCCCTTCTTTCTTTGCCCATTTAATTAAATCTCGCAAAATCTTTTCTCCCAGCCCCTTCCCTCTTTGACTTTCATCAACAATCATATCCTCAACAATGGCTTGTCTCCTCAACATGGTCTGTCTCGGAAAAATCCATCCCATCCCAAGAAGTTTCCCTCCTTTTTCGATTCTACTTACATAACCGTCCGTCATCGCTTTGTATAAAGATTGTTCATTAACAATTGCGGTTGAATCAAGTTGAGCGATAAGTTTTTTGGCTTTTTTCAAATCATATACAAACTTTTCTTTTAAAAACTTCAGAATCTTTAGATTAGAGTCAAATGCTATGGTTTTGAGGCTCTTTATTGGAACCCATGAAAGTTTCGAGTTCTCCTTTTTATTAAGTTTGATCTTTCCCTTAAGTTCTGTGAGATAAGCATGCCCCAAAACAGGGAAAGCATAATCTTTGTAAAAAGCTTTGCCGGGAAATATCCCCAAAAGAGTAGTGTCACAATCAACTCCCAGTTCTTCTTTAATCTCTCTTTTATGACCTTCCTCCGGAGTCTCTCCTTTCTCAATAAACCCACCCAAAAAATCCCATTTTCCTTTGAACGGCTCGTTAACCCTTTTGGCAACAAGAAGTTTTTGGTCCCTGATTATTACCGCAGCGGTTGAAACTTTGGGGTTTTCAAATTTACAGAGATCGCAGTCGCATTTTTTCATGACAAAGATTCATTCTATAGATTTAAAATTACAGACGCAAGTTTAACCGGATCATGTCTCAAAAGATGTTCCTTTTTCAAATATTTTGCAATAGGTTTTTTAATAATTTTAAGTTTCGAGCCGGTTTTTAAGTCCACTTCAACTAAATTTTGGCCTTCTCCTTTGTATATTCTTAAAATTTCCGGGGCAAAATTATTTGTACTTGCAACCAGATAGTTAAGCCTTCCGGGCGAGTCAAGATAAAAGTCCAGGATTTTTACAAAATCGGAGGCTTTGTATCCGTCGGTTTCACCCGGCTTGGTTAGCAGGTTAAGAACATAAATAAGTTTGGCTTTTGATTTTACAATCGCTTCCCTTACTCCATCCACCAAAAGATGGGGAAGAACGCTGGTAAACAAATCCCCGGCGGACAAAACAATTTTATCTGCCTTGGCAATTTCTTCCAAAACGATTGGGTTGACGTCTGCCCTTGTATCAAAATAAATCCGCTCAAGCTTATCATCTTTGTCATAATCTTTATCCATAATTCTTAAGTCAATATTCGTTTCCCCGATTATTTTCTTTTTCTTAGCGGTTTCTGCAATAAGCTCGACGTGACTTATACTGACGGGTATGACGCGGGCAGCGACCCCAAATAACTCGCGCCCGGCATCGATTCCTCTATCCTGCCCGCCATAGATATTCTCAAGCCTGGCTGTAAGTAAGTTTCCAAATGAGTGCCCTTTTAAAGGGCCTATTAAATCGTTAAGTCTGTCATCAAAAAGTCTCTGGGCAACCATTCTTTGCTTCTCATTAGGCATAAGGGCCAGGATACAGCGCCTGATATCCCCGGGGGGTAAAACTCCAAGTTCGGTTCTTAATCTTCCTGAACTTCCGCCGCTATCCCAAGTGCCGGCAATGGCGGTGATTAAGGAATTTTCATTTAATTGCCTCAAGCCCTCCAAAAGGTGAAATTGCCCCGTTCCGCCGCCAAATGTAACTATTTTTTGTCTATATTTTTTCACTTAGCTTCTCCTCCATCTTCTTTTGCGCATCAGTTAATTGCTCCGGAGTATTTACCCCGTGCCATTCATCGTCATTTGGCAGCGTATAAGTAGCCATCCTGTCGCCTTGATCTATAGCAATCTTAATTAAATCAACCAAATAATACTCTGCCTGCGGACCTTTTTTGACTTTGGAAATATTTTCGGTAAACCAACTCCTATCAAAAACATAAAGACCGTCATTGACCTCTTTTATTTTTCTTTCCTCTTCGGTCGCATCTTTCTCCTCAACAATTTTAGTAATAAGTCCGTTTTTTCCTCTGATTACTCTCCCTAAACCAGTTGGCTCATTTTTCATTAAAGAAACGAACGTTAATTTTCTTTCCCTTTCTTTATGTATTTCTAAAATGTTCTTAATAGTTTCAGGCTTATAAAAAGCGCTATCGTCCCCGTTTATTACCATTAACACCCTTGAAGTTTTACTAATTTTATCAAGACCTGTTTTTGCGGCATCAGCAGTTCCTCCTTTCGGAGTTTTTTGAATGGCAAATTTTACAGCGCCACCGAACCTTTTGACTACCAGATTTTTTCGAAAACCGACAACAATCGTAATATCATCAATCCCCACCCTTCTTAAATTTTCCAGCGTGTAGGAAAGCATGGGTCGCCCGCAAATCTCCCTTAAAACCTTGGACTTTTGGCTTTTCATTCTGGTTCCCTTGCCTGCAGCAAGAATTATTGCCGAAACTCCATCCTTTGGTTTAACAAGGCTCTCTATAATCTCTCTATCACTCCACAAATGTTCAAATCCCATGTAGCTCATGCTTTTTTCGTGCCCCTTACCAAATATGCCGATAGCATCACCCCGTTTGGCTAGACTCAAGGCGTATGTTATGGCTTCAGCTCTTTCGGGTATTGACATAAACTTTCCAAGTGTAGCCTTAGACTTCATACGCCCAAGAATAGAAAAAATGTTTTCAATTCTAGAATCTTCTACCGTAAATACGGACAAATCGGCAATTTGGGTTGATATTTTACCCATTTTAGACCGCTTTCTTGAATCCCGCTCCCCCGCACAGCCAAAAACAGATATCAGCCTGCCTTTAGTGATAGTTTTCAAGTATTTAAGTGCGGCTTCCAGCGATTCCGGAGTATGAGCAAAGTCGATAAAGACTCTGAAACCTTTGTCTGTTTTGACTTCTTCGAGGCGTCCTTCAGGGAGAGTGAATGAACCGAATGTATCAATTGCCGCCTTTCGGGCAAATCCAAGTTTGACAACAACATCCAGAGCCGTCTCGGCATTTAGATTATTAAATTCGCCCGGTAATATTTTTAATTTCGTAGACTTTGGGCTCATCACTTTTATCTTCGCTGACTTAAGAAAATTCATCTTGATTTTTTTGTAATTTTCGAAAGTCCTGTGATAATCGAGATGCTCGGGGGCAATGTTAGTTAATACTGCCGCGACAAATTTTACCCCGGCAATTCTTTTTTGATCTATTCCGTGAGAGCTAACCTCGATAACTGCATATCTACACCCCTCATCAACCATTTCTTTCAACATCCTATGAAGATCTTCAGTCTCGGGTGTAGTTACATGATAACCTGGAACTGTAATTGAGGAAATAAGTCCTGTTTTTTGACCTAATTTATTTAGAATATGCGCAACCATGTGACAGGTAGTTGTCTTGCCCTTGGTTCCTGTCACTCCTATCACTTTTAATTTTTTTGATGGATTACCGTAAAATTTTGATGCTAATTCTGCCAGTTTTTTCCTACCGCTGTAAATTTTAACCGCGCCCCTTTTAATTGCCTCATCGATATAATTGTGCCCATCCACAGTTCTACCTTTAATTGCAACAAAGATGTCTCCAGGGCCAACCTTTCTTGAATCAGTAGTTATCATTCTACCTTTTTAATCGAAGCTCCGAGAGCAGCTAGCCTATCCTCCAAGTTTTCATAACCTCGCCTTACAACTTCTGCATTTTCAACAACGCTTTCTCCCTCTGCTATCATTGCCGCAAGTATAACGGAAATCCCTGCCCTTATATCCTTACAAAAAAGCCTATCCGCCATTAGTTTTGTCGGCCCGGAGATTATTACCCTGTGAGGATCGGCAATAAAAATATTTGCTCCCATTGAAATCAAATCGTCAACAAAAAACATTCTCCACTCATACATCCAATCATGGCAAAGAACAGTTCCTTCGGTTTGGGTGGCAAGAACAATGAAAGGACTCATTAAATCAGTCGGGAATCCCGGCCAGGGACGAGTTTGAAACTTTCGCTTTTTTGCAATAAGTTTTGAGGGCAAAACATGCAACTTATCAGCTAATACTTTATACTCCACCCCCATATTTTCCAAATAGCTAAGAGTCATTTTGTAATGTTCAGGATTAAATTCGAGAATCTCGATGTTTCCGCCGGTAATTGCGGAGGCTATAGCAAAAGTTCCGCCTTCAATATGATCCGGAACAATTCTGTGACTGCCTCCCTTAAGTTTTCTGCCTTGGACAAAAAGGGTGCTGCTACCTACGCCGTTGACTTTTGCACCCATAGTTGTCAAATAAAAAGCCAAATCTCTGATATGAGGCTCCGAGGCGGCATCTTCTATTGTTACGCTATCCATACCTGAAGCCATCATTAGTCCCATTTCGGTCGCAGTCACGCTTGATTCTTCAAGAAAAATTTGGCCGCCAAGTTTTTTCTTCCAATCCAGAAAGAATCTCCCGTTCTTTCGCTCAATGGTTACTCCCATTTTTTGCATCATGGCAAAATGTGTATCAAGAAGCCTGTCTCCGATTTGGTCGCCTCCGGGAGGGGTAACTACAGCCTTGCCGAACTTAGCAAGCAAAGGTGCCGCCAAAACAACAGAGGCTCTGATTTTTGACGAAAGTTCGGGATTAATATTAAACGAGGATAGACCTTGAGGATCAATAGTTACGGTATGATCTTTGTAAGTTGCCTTTGCTCCAAGATCACGGATTAGCTCAAGCATCACCTCAATATCTGTCAGATCGGGAACGTTGGTTAGTGTAGATGGAGTATCGGCAAGAAGAGCTGCCGGAATGAGCTTAAGAGCGGAATTTTTATTCCCCGACAGAGTAATTTTACCCTCAAGCTTTCTCCCGCCGTTTATTACGAATTTGCTCATGTAAGCATATTTTACTACTTTTCAGGTTGAATGCCCAAATATGGAAACAGATCTTTCGCAATTGTAAACCACAAAGGGGCGGCGGTCTCTGATGCCCAGGGGGAGCTTGACGGCTCGCGAAGAGTAACAAGCATTACAAATTTTGGGTTATCATAAGGAGCAAAACCTACAAAAGTCGCATTGGTTTTTTCCTCGTCGTAATGCCCGGCAATTGGAATTTGGGCAGTTCCCGTTTTACCCGCAACTTTAAATCCTCTTAGATTGGTCCATTTTGCCTCACCGTTTTTGACGGCCTCCACCATCATCGCCGTAATTTTTGCCGAAGATTCGGAACTTATTACTCGGGTAGTTGATGGAAATTGGGTTGAAGAAACCACTCTTGGGGTCACCAATACACCTTTATTGGCAATTGCCGAAACCGCCCTTGTCATCTGGATCGGTGTAACTGCAACTCCTTGGCCGAATGAAGCCGTCGCCAAATCAACTATGTTCCATGTTCCTTTTTTCCTCAAAGCCGGAGCAGCCTCCCCTTGAAGATCAATTCCGGTAGGGCTTCCTATTCCGAATTTGTCCAAATAATCGTATAGTTTATCCGCCCCAAGTTTGCCTCCGACAAATGTCATCCCCACATTATCAGAATGGACTATTACATCAGTCATTGCTGAGTCGGGAAAATACTTTCTATCCCATGTTTCAATAGTATATTTGTCAACTTTAACCGGCCCGCCGCAAACGTCGCAAATTGTATCCTGCTCAACAACACCGGAGTCTAACGCTGCCGACATTACCAGAACTTTGAAAACGCTTCCCGGCTCAAAGGAATCCGAAATCGCAGGATTTTTAAAAAGTGCATCCCCATATTCCCAATATTCTGCCGGGTCGTATGAGGGGAATGATTCCATCCCCAATATCGCCCCGGAGGCAGGGTCCATAACAATTACACTTCCCGCTTTTGCCCCGTATCTTTCAATGCCTTCAAGGAGTTTTGAACGGATGGTTAATTGAATTCTTTTATCAAGGTTTGTAGCCAAATCAACCCCCGGAATGGCAGATGAAGACCTTTTTCCTCCAATTAAAATCGGTGCCCCCGCCGCATCCCTGTCTTGGCCGATGTATCCGGCTTTGCCCGAGAGTGAAAGATTGTAATAACCCTCGAGTCCAAAATATCCGGTATCTTCACCATTCTCATTTTTGCCAACAAAACCAAGAATTTGAGCGGCAGAGGATGCTTCAGGGTAAACCCGCATTTCCTGCGGCTCAAAACCGACGCCCTCAATTTCCATTGCCTCAATATTCTTCTTTACCTCGGGAGTTACTTTTTCCTTTAAGGGAACCCACTCCTTATCGCTTTTTGAAATAAGTTCTGTCAGTCTGCCGGGGGAGTCTTCCTCAAACAAAGAAAATAACTTATTTGCAACACTTGAGGCAGTTAAAGTAATTTCCTGCGGGTTGACAAAAACCAGCCAGGACTCCCCCCCGAGAGCCCAATAAGTGCCGTCAAGTGCTAAAATATCACCTCTTCCTGCACCAATAATCTGACCGGATTTATGCTGTGACCGCGCGGCATCTGATAATTTATCAGCAGCAGTTACCTGCCAATAAAAAAGCCTGGCGAGAAGCGCCAAAAAGCTAACGAGAAAAAGAATTGATAAGAGCTTGATCCTTGCCTGCATTGCCGTTTAGATATATTAGTTCAGTCGGTTTTGTAAACCCTAAGCTAACGCCTTTAGCGTCTATCGCACTTCCCGACACTCCCTTAACCAAAGTGGCTTCCAACTCACTTTTAGCACTTTCAAGGGTTTGTTGTCTTTCCTCCAAAGCCCTCATTTCAGCACCGGTAGCAGATGCCTCAATTGCCACGTAAACAGATGAAACTGTAAAAAATGCTATTGTAATAATTAAAAAAAACTTCTTCATGTTTTTTCAAAAACTCTCATTTTCGCGCTCCTTGCGCGGGGATTTTTAGCTATCTCCCCTGCACTCGGCAAAATTAATCTGCTATCACCAAAGTTCTTAACTATCCTATCCTCTCCCGAGTGAAAACTTATAACCACCAACTTACCTCTGGGCTCTAGTAGCTCATACGCTTTTGGAAGCGCAGTTTCCAAAATGTCAAGCTCGCTATTGACTGCAACTCTTAAAGCTAAAAAGGGCAATGTTGCCTCATTTAATCCCGGTTTACCCCTCAAGCCCCTGCAAATGGCCAAAAAATCGGCAACAGTTCTAACCGGCCTGGCTTCCAATACCCGTTTTGTCATCCATTTTGCAGATCCTCCGTCCAAAGTTACCCTAAAAAGATCTATTAACTGATCCTCCCTTAATGCGTTAAGTAAATCCGCTCCCATGACTCCTTGATCTTTAGCGTTAAGCCTCATATCCAAATCATTATTAGGGCTCCCAAAAGAAAATCCTCTGGTACCTGTTGTCAAATGAATATTCGTAACCCCAAGATCAAAAAGAACTCCGGAAACTTTACCAAAATCATTTTCTCTGGCGATTTTGTCTATGTCGGTAAAATTGCCTAATACAAAGTTGCCACCGGCGACCCTCTTCTTGGCAATTTCCAATATCTCAGGGTCAGCCTCAATTCCAAAGATCTTTCCCCCGGCTTTAATAATCTCCAAGGCATGTCCTCCAGTTCCTAAGGTTGCGTCTATATACAGCGAGCCTTTATTAACGTGCAAACTCTCCAAGACCTCTTTAACCATCACCGATTCGTGGTAGCTACTTTCCATTTTTAGTTAATTGCTCAATATATTCAGGTGCTTCCTTCACAATTTCCTTTTCTTTCCCGTCCCAAGCCTGTTTACTCCAGATTTCAACTCTATCCCCCACACCCAAAAAGTAAACATCCTCACCAAAACCACCGTAAGCAATCAAACTCTCGGGTATAACCATCCTCCCCTGAGCATCCATTTCAACTTCATATGCCGAAGTAAAAATAAAATGCTCCGACCCTCTCACAGGCTGTGTGATTAAACCTTTTTCCCCTCTAATTCTTGTTAAAAGTGCGTCAAATTCACTCTTACCTACTAAAACCAAACACCCCTCGTACCATTTGGCAATTATGATCTCTTCGCCCAACTCCCGCCTCAGAGGAGCCGGAATAGAAGTTCTGTGATTTACGGCAAGTTTCGCCGGATATGTACCAAGAAGCATAATTATGCATGGAGCCGGGCAGGCTCACTCCATTCCTTACCATTACAAACCATTTTGAAGAATTTTCACAATTATTGAGAAGAAAATACACCGTAGCCGTCTTTATAGACAACAACAGTTGAAGGGTTAGGCTCGGCAAAAGTTTCCATCGTAACATAATAAACACCCTTCGAGATTTTATCGGGACTATAGGTAAATTTACCATCAGCCGAAGTAAGCTCTTTTACCCCTGTTTGCATATGAAATTTTGTTGAAAGCTTGCCAATTAGCTTTCCTTTTAAATTCCTGAATCTTACGGTCATGCTCCCGGTTTCTACACCCTCATCGTATCTGAACTTTCCGGATGATTCCGAACCCAAAAGAAGATCGCGAATCACATCTCCCTTAATTTTTACAGTTCCGGGAACGCCCTGAACTCTACCGTCGGGAAGGGTGTACAAAAGCTCGTAGTCAAGCGAGACTGCACCCTCAACCTTGATTTGCTCAATTTTAAGCTTTAACCAGTGGCCATCGCCACTTGGAATCAAGGACACAATAGGCCTTTGCTCGACAGGAATTTCCTTAACAGTCTCATCCTCATTTCCTACCTCTTTTGAATTTTTAATGAGAAGAAATGCCCCAGCCAAAATCAATACGCCAACACCCAAAAGGATAAAAGGTAGATATTTCTTAAAAACCGGATTCATGAAAAATCGTTTTAATTTCTCAATCATTTTTTGAAAAACTCCGGAATAACTAAGATGCCAACAACAATTAGTAAACCAATTGCCATAACTTGAAGTAGATTAAATTCCACTTATTTCCTCCTTATGAACAAAAAGTATATCATAATCAAAAACAGCGAACTAACTATTATGCCAAAATATATCGTATTTTCTATATTCCACTCTATCATAATTTTACATTCCTAAGTAATGATAGCGAAACGCTCAAGAAAAATAAAGAGAGAGTAATTTGTGCGCCTGCGATAAGAACCACCAGAGGCTGATTTTCTGTGCTCACAAAGAATGGTGAAATAACCCCCGCTGAAAACCAAGCAGCCGCAACCGTATTCAAAAATTCGGACAGACCCTTGATCTGGCTACTTTGAAGATTCCTCACGCTAATTTATTCTGGAAGTAATCACCAAGCTTGTCAATGGCTATTCGCACTTGTTTTGCACTATCGCGGTCGCGGACGGTAACCGTGTCATCCTTAAAAGTATCAAAATCAACAGTAACACACCAAGGTGTTCCGATTTCATCCTGAGCAAAGTATCGCTTGCCAATATTCCCTCTGTCGTCGAATGCAACAGAATTAAGTCTAAGTTTAAGTCCAAGAAAGATGTCACGGGCTTTCGAAACAAGCTCGGGCTTATTAGCAAGTAGAGGGAATACCGCAACTTTGTAGGGAGCTAACTTGGAATGAAGTTTTAGAATAACCCTATCTCCATCCTCGTGATAAGCATCAATCAAAAAGAAAAGAGTTGCCCTGTCTACTCCACCTGAAGTTTCAATTACCCAAGGAATATAACCTTCATAATCCAAATTATGATTTTTTAAATCAAAATCTCCCCTGTGATGAATCCCCTCAAATTCACTCCAACCGAAAGGCGCTTCGTACTCTATATCGGTCGCATATCTTGCATAATGTGCACGCTTGTCGGGTTCGTGATCACGAAAGCGAAGTTTAGGCTCGGTAAAACCTAGGTTTTTGTACCATTTTATTCTTTGTTCTTTCCAATATTCAAAAGTCTTTTTACTTTCTTTTTCATCGGGTTCAACAAAGTACTCGAGTTCCATTTGTTCAAACTCACGAGAGCGAAAAGTAAAATTCCCCGGAGTAATTTCGTTTCTAAAGGCTTTTCCTATTTGGGCAATCCCAAAAGGAATTTTAACGCGAGTTGAACCGACTACATTTTTAAAATTAACAAATACTCCCTGTGTAATTTCTCCCCGAAGATAAGCTTTTTCTTTAGGTTCGGTTGCACCCAAAAAAACCTCTGTTAAAATATTGAAGTTTTTCTCTTCCGTCCATGAGCTATGCTCGTGAGAACCCTTATTGTCCACCCTAAATCTTTTGTGGCAAATCTTACATTCAACCAAAGGGTCTACAAAATTCTTAGTGTGGCCCGATTTTTCCCAAACAGTTGGATTCATTACAATTGCAGCATCAAGACCCACAACATCTTCACGACCGTAAACCATACTTTTCCACCACTCGCGTTTGATATTGTTTTTTAGTTCGACCCCGAGAGGTCCGTAATCCCAGAAGCCCTGATACCCCCCGTAAATTTCACTCCCCTGAAAAATAAACCCCCGTCTTTTGGCAAGCGAGGTGATTTTTTCCATTAAGTCCATATGGTAGGATTATATCAGTGTGCTAAAAAAGTATCTACTGTCGGTGCTCGGTCCTGGTATTTTTTTGATCGGATTTGGAGGAAGTTATCTAACTCTAACTCTAACTCAAAAACCGAAAGCTCAAACAAGCATAACAACACCCGAACCGGAACCGACCCAGGGGCCTTTTGAACCAATAAAAACACAAGACTCGTATAACGTGGTTTTACTTGGCTCAGGTGGAGAAGGACATTCAGGAGGAACTCTTAACGATAGCATCATCATTGTCAGTGTTAACTCCAAAGACAAAAAGGTAGCACTTATTTCCATTCCCCGCGATCTTTGGGTACAAGGTAATAGAAAAATCAACGCCGAGGTCATGGTTAACGGGTTTGATG
>Ga0075731_116_pt1 | contig 13800 bp, 11 predicted proteins | sample RifGroB1_FD_68423 | JGI IMG/M metagenome (GOLD analysis project Ga0075731, IMG submission 68423) | Microgenomates (Woesebacteria) bacterium GW2011_GWB1_41_10
AGCACCTCCCAAGGGTCAGTCTGTTCGCCTGTTAAAGCGGTACGCGAGCTGGGTTCAGAACGTAAATTACATTGCGTTCTACGCTAGTAATAGCGTAAATTAATTACTGACTAAAATCGGTGAAACCCTTAGTGAATATCGTCCGATATTCACGGGTAATACCGAGGGTAAGTCAAGAGGTTTTTTCAAAAATCCTTTTGAATCCCGTAGAGACTTGTAGTTTCAAGACTACAGACGTTCACCATGAACGTAAGACGTCAGCCCCGCCAATAATTTTATAATTTAGGCGGGTGAAGATATAGTCCATGCAATCAGAAATGGTTGATTAACATGCGTGAGACAGTTCGGACTCTATCCGGTGGAAGCGCAAGAATCTTGAGGAGAGCTCTTGGCAGTACGAGAGGACCCTGAGGGAGGAATCCCTGGTGTGCCGGTTGTCGCGTCAGCGGCAGCGCCGGGTAGCTATATTCCTAAGGGATAACCGCTGAAAGCATCTAAGTGGGAAGCCCACTCCAAGATTAGGATTCTATTAGACCCCGAGAAGAATACTCGGTTAATCGGCAAGCGCTGGAAGACTCGTAAGAGTTTAAGGCTACTTTGCGCGAATCGGTCGAATCTTGCGATCCCGCAATGCGGGACGCGACCTTTCTACTTCACATAAATTATATCCAAAATATACATTTTTCAAAATATTGGTCTGGTGATTTGAGCGGTGTGGAACTACCCTTTACCATTCCGAACAGGGCCGTAAAACGCACCAGCGGTGACGATAGCCGTCGGGCAACTGACTGTGAAAATAGCTCATCGCCAGATCAATGTCTTGAACACGAATCTTCAAGTTGATATAATACCTTTACTTAATTAGAAAGAAGGTCCCTGTAGAACGGGGTAAAAATGAAAATTGATTACAAAAAAGACTTCTAAAGAACCGACTTCAATGGCGGAGTTGCTTGCGCGTGCGGGCAAGAAAGTTCAAACATTTACTCAAGGTCAAAGAGTCGAATCTAAAATCTTGGCAAAAACCGACAAGAGCCTGATTCTTGATATTGGCGGAAAATCCGAAGGTATTGTTACCGAAAAGGGTTATACCGATGCCAAAGAGTTTATCGAGACTCTTAAGGTGGGGGACAGTGTTCTTGCTACTGTTCTTGTGCCGGAGACTCGTGATGGAACCACAATTTTAGCGCTCAAAGATGCCATTAAAGATATTGCCTGGGAAAAACTAGCCGAGGCAAAGAAAAAGGGTGAAGACGTTCCTGTTTTAGGAAAAGAACTTGGGGTATCGGGATTAACGGTTGACATATCCGGAATCGAGGGTTTTATTCCCATGTCTCAAATTGGAAAAATTGCGCTTTCGGATGCCCAAAGTTTTACCGGCAAGTATTTTAAGGCTAAAGTGATGGAGATCGATAAGACTTCGAATAAGATAGTTTTATCAGAGAAAGAAGTTTCGGAAGCCGGAGATATTAAACTTGCAAAAGAGGCCTTGAAAAAAATTAAAGAGGGGGAGATTTATGACGGAATTGTAACTACGGTGGCCCCATTTGGGGCTTTTGTAAAAATAAAAATTGGGAAAGCCTCCCTCGAAGGTTTGGTGCATGTTTCTGAATTATCTTTTACAAAAGTAAACTTCCCTGGCGATGTTGTTTCTGAAGGGGATAAAGTTAAAGTAAGAGTTCTGGCTTCCCGCGATGGAAAGCTTGCGTTTTCCATTAAACAGGCAGGCCGCGATCCTTGGAGAGATGTAGAAGCAAAGTTCAAAGTGGAAGATAAAGTAACGGGTAAAATTGTCAGGATTTCCGATTTCGGTGCATTTGTTGAGCTTACCCCCGGGGTTGAAGGACTTATTCATATTACAAAAATCCCTCCCACCCACAAGCTTGAGCTTGGCCAGGAAGTTAAATGCATAGTTGAAGAAGTAAATACGAAAGACAAAAGAATTGCCCTAGGGCTTGTTTTGACCTCAATTCCGGTCGGATATAAGTAGTGTATAATTGGCCGAGAATGGCCAAGACTTCAAAGTATGTTTGCCAGCAATGTGGGTATGAGAGTGTGGGGTGGTTGGGAAAATGCCCAAACTGCAACAGTTGGGGATCATTAGTGGAAACTGTTACAGTAGATACTAAATCTCATCCCACTTCGCCAAGGCTTCGCGGGACACCTGCGGTGAAACTATCTGAAATTAAATCAAGCGCTACAAAAAGAACTTCGACTAAAATTTCTGAATTAGACAGGGTTTTGGGCGGTGGCCTTGTGCCCGGGCAAGCTGTTTTAATTGCGGGGGAGCCTGGGATAGGGAAAAGTACTTTGTTATTAGAAGTGGCGGACAAGTTGGGTAGTGTTTTTTACGTCTGTGGGGAAGAGTCTGCTGGTCAGATAGCTGTCAGAGCTCAGAGATTAGGAATTAAAAATAAAAATATAGAGCTTTTTGAAAACACAGATGCAGATAGTGTAATTGATCAAATTGCAAGCCCCGAGGCCGTCATTGTTGATTCGATTCAAACAATGACCACGGGAGACCTTTCCGGCATGGCGGGAAGCGTTGGCCAGGTTAGGGAGTGTGCTTTTAGGTTGATTCAAGCCTGTAAAAGCAAAAACATTCCTCTTTTTCTGGTTGGGCATGTGACAAAAGAGGGTACAGTCGCGGGTCCCGCGGTTCTTACCCACATAGTTGATACTGTTTTGTGGTTTGAAGGAGATAAAACTTTGACAACGCGTGTTCTTCGTGCCGTTAAAAACCGCTTTGGTCCAACCGATGAGGTGGGAATTTTTGAGATGCAGGATAAAGGCTTAATTCCCGTTGCCGATGCAGAAAAGCTGTTTTTGGAAAAAAACAAAAAAGAGGTGTCGGGGAGCATTGTAACTTCAGTTATGCAGGGAACAAGACCGCTTTTAGTAGAAATCCAAGCTCTCGTTGTTCCCACAAAATTGGTCATTCCGAGAAGGGTTGCGCAAGGAATTGACTCAAAGCGTTTGGAGCTTCTTTTGGCAGTTTTAACAAGACGATGCGGACTTCCTTTATATGAATTTGACGTTTTTGTGAATGTTGCAGGGGGTTTAAAAGTTACCGAGCCGGCAAGCGATTTGGCAATCTGCTTGGCAATTACTTCGTCGTACTATGAAAAACCTGTTGCTAGCAAAATACTTGCTGTTGGTGAAATTGGCCTTCTTGGAGAAATCCGGGAGGTTGTCGCCCAAGACAAAAGAGTTAAAGAGGCAAGGCGTCTCGGTTTTACAATTTCAGCTTCATCAAGGGAGTTTAAATATCTTCAACAAGTTATCCACAAATTATTTTCCCGATAAATTAGCCTCGAAAAAACTATGGGCGGGCAGAAAAACAGGAAGATAATTATTATGGGATTTGACAAGGTTGATAATGGGTGTTAGACTTTTCATGCACATAAAAAAGAGCATTACTACCGCTGGGTTTCCTTCGATTAACACTCAGGACTCTCCACGAATAGCAATGCCCTTTTTAAAATGACTTGTCTTTCGGACAGGAAAATCTTGTAAAAAGACAAATCGTAATCAGACTAGAACTAATAGGGTCAACTTGTCAAGGGGCTTTCTAAATTTACCTTTGAAGGGACGGGTGGAGTATAGGGCAGGTGCTCTACCCGTTCCTTGAGGGGTAAAGTTGAAAGCCCTTTTTTTAGATCATGGAAGTAGTTGTTTATCACACATACAGCGCTTCAACCGGAGACGGGGTAATCTTTCGGTTGGCTAAAATCTTCGCCCTTGTCGGTATTGGCCTTATTTTGTACGTTTATGCGCCCTCCGTCTGGTTTTGGTTATTAAATGGTCTTAAAACCTCAGTTTCGAATTTCCAGCTTTCCAAATCCGAAGTTGAATCGCTAACCACTGATCACCGATCACTTATTACTGAATATCGGCCTCGTTTTGATCCAACGCTACCTCTTGAATCGCGCGTATTAATTAATTCAATAGGTGTAGATTCAGTGCTTCAGGAAGCCACTTATAATAATTATGAGGATGCCTTAAAAAAAGGAGTCTGGAGGGTTTCTGATTTTGGAACCCCGACGGACGGTAGCCAGCCAATAATTCTGGCTGCCCACCGCTTTGGATACCTTGCCTGGAGCAATATGTTTAGGCGAAAAAGCTCCTTTTACAATCTTCCTAAGCTTTCTGTGGGGGACACTGTTGAAATTACATGGAGACAGCGAAAATATGTCTATGAGGTCTATGCCGAGGGGGAGGGTGAGGAAATTACCGACTATTCGGCAGATTTAATCCTATATACTTGTGAGAAATTAAATGGCCCAATCCGTATATTTAAGTATGCCAGGCTTTTGGAAGTTTGACTTGACTTTCATTTGCCTATAGTGTAAATTGCCACAATGCGAAAAATATTGGTAAGTTTGAGTCTAGTTTTAACCGGACTTTTGGTTCCGGCAAGTGTTTTTGCTCAGACTACAACTTTAGAGCCCGGGGTTTGTACCTCCGTCTATGGCGGGGGAGTTGTTTGCGGAGCCAAGCATGAGGTTGTGGAAACTGGCTTGGGGGAGAATTTAGCCTTGGTTGGGGCTTTGGCCTTGGGAGCTTCCGGAGTTCTTCTTTTTCTTTCTAAAAGAACAAAATTGACAGCCTAATTGTGGGTGGGAACCTGTTCCGGTATTTACCGGGACAGATTTCTGCCCATAAACTTCGGAAACTTGGGGAAGGCCCTTGATTTGCAAGGAGCTATAGCCCTGAGCTTGTCGAAGGGTTCTTTGAAATATCGAGGCAAATAAAAAAGGCGGAGTGCCTGCCGCGTGCGTGATGACACCTCCGAAGTGGCCGAATGGACTCTTCGGATGGTGTTAGTATTTCGCGCTCGGTGCGGGCATTCTGCCTAAAAAAATTCAAATCTACTAAGGAGGTAGAAATGAACAGAAATTTGCTCCAAACGTTGACCTGGATTTTGATCGTTGTTATTCTCTGCATGGGCGTCTTCGCGACGGCCCTATGGGTTGGCAAAAATATCCTTTTGCCTATTTACGATCGGTATCAGGCGGCAGTCCAAGCTCAACAGGTGGTCCCGACACAGACCCTCTGGGTCTTGGTCGTTACGGCCACGCCGTTTCAGCCCGAGCTCACTACTACGCCGCAGGTTGAAAACCCCGTGATGGTTATCAGTACGCCCGGTGATTGGGTCCCTTACGAGAGTGAGGGCGGGGTTCCTTACAACGGAACTACCTGGTCTGTAGATGTGGCACCCGACGAACTTGAGGTGTTCACTGCTGGTCCGGCCTGCATTGCTGGTGTCTGCCTTCCTGGTGGCACGGAGCGCGGAAGTATTATTATTCTGCTTCCTGGCGAGCAGGTTGTTCACTACGATGTTACCGGTGTGATCGTGGGCTCAAACTGGCATGGGAGCTATCGTCCCTTGACCGATCCGCGTAATCGGAATATCTGGAATGGCCTGGCTAGCGATCGTGTCGTTGCAATGCAACAACCTCCAAATTGCACCCCCGGAACGGGATGCAAAGTGATCGACGTTTTGATTGTCGGTCCGAATGGTGTTGTTGCACAGTGGACCGTCGGTCAGTAAATGTTTGCCTCGATTCGGCTCTGCCAACTTCTTTTTTCACCTTTGGGTGTTAAAGATTTTGGTAGGGCCGTTCGACTAAGCGAATAATAATCTTGTATTATTAATTTAGTCGAACTTGATGAAAAAAATACTTCCTTTTACTTTTCCCCTAATTTTAGTTTTAACAGGAATCTTTTTGGCTTTTAAAAACTATACTTCTGGGACGTTTTTAATTGGTTGGGATTCGCTACACCCTGAATTTAATTTTTCTGAAGCCTTTAGCAGAGTTTTAAATGGCGTATGGAGGAGTGAACAGGGATTGGGAGCGCTAGCGGCCCATTCTCATATGGCCGATTGGCCAAGAATTATTATTCTTTTTGTTGAATCTTTCTTTCTTCCCGCTTCGTTTTTGCGCTATTCATATATTTTTCTCTGTTTAGTTTTAGGTCCTCTGGGAGTTTATTTTTTCATCAAGTACACTTTGGAAAAGTACTTTCCTGCTTTTTTGGGTGGGCTTTATTATCTTCTTAATTTAGGAACTTTACAGCACTTTTTTGTTCCTTTTGAGATGTTTATAACCCAGTTTGCCTTTTTACCTTGGCTTTTTCTTTTTGCCTTAAAGTTTTTAAGGGAAGGAAAGAAGAAGAATCTAATCATCTTTGTTTTTTTGACGATTCTTTCAAGCCCTCAAGCCTATGCAGCAACGCTTTTCTATGCCTATTTCGGAGCTTTATCGATTTTTGTTCTTCTTTATAAATTCAAAAAAGGAGTGATCTTAATTCTTGTAACAATTTTTCTTAATCTTTATTGGATTTTGCCCAATCTGTATTCGGTTAAAAATCAGTCTCACGTCGTAGTTAATTCTAAAATAAACCAACTATTTTCTACCGAAGCCCGTTTGAGAAGTCTCGATTATGCAAATGTTAACGATATTCTAATTCATAAAAACCTTTTATTTGGTTGGAAAGCGTTTGATTTTGAGAAAGGACAGTTTGGCGATTTGATGGGGATTTGGAGTATTCAATCTTTGTATATTTTTGCGGCACTTTCACTAGTTGGGTTGATATTTTCTCTTTTTAAGAAAGACAAAGTTGGATTTTCTTTTTTGGGAATTGCCCTATATGCCGTGTTTTTCCTGTTTGGGGGAGGCGGAGCCAATGAGATTTTAAAGGAAGCTTTAAGAATGCCCTTTACAAAATTCTCGATAATATTAATGTTTGCTTTTTCCTATTTCTTTGCATATTTCTTCTTTAAATTATTCAGAAAAGCGTTCCTGTCGAAATTTTTAACTTTGATAATTGCAGGGGGATTGGTATTTTCAATGTTACCGATGTTTCAAGGAGAACTAATTAGCCCCACCGTTAGAAGAAATATACCTAATGAATATTTTGAGCTTTTTGATTGGTTTAGAGGTAAAGAAGGCAGAGTTGCTGCTTTGCCTTTAAATACGCTTTGGGGGTGGGATTATCATTCTTGGAATTATGAAGGTTCCGGATTTTTAACTTACGGACTAAAAAATCCTCTTTTGGTTCGGGATTTTGACCGCTGGAGCCGGTATAATGAGGCTTTTTACAACGAAGCTTCATACGCCCTATATAGTGAGAACAGGGAAGCTTTTGCAAATACAATGCAGAAATACCAGGTTAAATACCTGCTTCTTGACGAATCAATAATTAATGCCGGCGGAAGCCCCGAAATTTTGTTTATTCCGGAAATTAAGCAAATAGTTTTGGATTTGAGGTATTCGGAAGTGTTTAGAAGCGGGTTTTTGTCGATTTATGATACTCACACAAATACCGAAAACATTTCGTCACCCACCCGAGAGTTTGGAAGCATCTTGCCTTCTGTTGGCCCAGCCGAAGAATTAATCATTTCTGAATCTTTCGGTGAAGGAAGAGGCTTTCCTGAGGGATATAATTGTGATCTGAAAAAGTTGGGAAAGGTTTATAAATCCAACCTCGCGGGTTGGATTTCTTATAGAGCTGAGGGTGGGGGAGTTTCCTGTGATTTTTTTGATTACCCCGAGCTTAAACATAATCAGGCATATGTTTTAAGAATTAAAGGGGAAAATAGGCAGGGGAGAAGTTTAAAAGTTTATCTTCAAAATTGGGAGATAAACAGAATGGATTTGGAAGAACTGCTTCCTGAAGGAAAGTTTGATGAGAGTTTTGTGATTTACCCGTCGGCCACCTTGCGGGAGTCAGAGCCCACCCGCCAGGAGACCTCCGAGAATGTTATTGAAAAAATAGAATTTTACAATGCAGACACCATCCGTCAGGTGTCTGATGATTTCACCTGGTGGGTGAATAATCTGAAAATCGGGAATGTTAAGAAATATGGGACGGCAATCTACAAGGTTGACGTAGAAGGTTCGGGGTTGATGCAATTGGAACAGGGCTCTGAAGAAGGCTGGATTGCCTTCGGTGCCACCTCGCAGGAGTCCATTCTGGCCACCATGCGAGGAGTCACTTTATTAGATCATGTCAAAATCAACTCTTGGTCCAACGGCTGGGTCGTGCCCCCCAGTATCCAGTATCCAGTATTCAGTATCTATATTGTCTTCTGGCCTCAATTCTTGGAATGGGGAGGGTTAATTCTGACGGGTATTACAATATTGACATTGGTAAGACTTAAGCTATACTAGTATTTACTTCGAGGTTTATGGATTCCGCAAAAAGTACAGAGGATTTAGTTGGTGAACCCACCCCTTTGGTTGTGGATGAGCGTGTTATTCCTGATGCAGGCCTTCCGACAGAATATGTGGAGGGTGTATTGGATATTGCCAACGAAGGTTCGGGACTTCTTAGGCCGGGCCGGTTTTCCCCGTCTGACCACGATATTTATATCTCGGCAAGCCAGATTCGAAGATTCAACTTGCGAGTCGGAGATGTCGTCGGGGGGCAAGCCAGGCGTCCCAAAGATAATGAGAGATATTGGGGTCTTCTAAAGGTTGAAAAAGTAAATGGGGATCCTGTCGAAAAATTAGGAACAAGACCCAATTTTGACGATTTGACCGTGATTTATCCGGAAGAAAGAATCAAACTTTCGACGCAGAAAGATGCATTAACTACTAGAGTGATAGATTTAGTCGCACCTATCGGATTTGGCCAGAGAGGCTTGATAGTTTCTCCTCCAAAAGCGGGTAAAACCTGGCTTGTAAAAGATGTTATTGCAGGAATTGCCAAGAATCATAAGAAAGTTCATTTGATGGCGGTTTTGATTGGAGAACGCCCTGAAGAGGTAACTGATATCCAAAGAACCGTAAAGGAAGTTACAGACTCAAAAGGTGAAGTAGCTGCAAGTAATTTTGATGAGGCCCCGCAAGACCAGACAAGGGTGGGGGAATTGGCTCTGGAAAGAGCCAAAAGACTTGTGGAAAACGGAACGGATGTTGTTATTGTTCTTGATTCCATTACCAGAATGGCAAGAGCCTATAATTTGGCGCTTCCAACAAGCGGAAGAACTCTTTCCGGAGGGTTTGATCCCATGGCCCTGTTTCCTGCTAAAAAATTCTTCGGTGCTGCAAGAAAAATTGAAGGAGGGGGAAGCTTAACCATCATCGGAACCTGTTTGATTGAAACAGGTTCAAGAATGGACGACCTTATTTACGAGGAATTTAAAGGAACCGGAAACATGGAGCTTCATTTGACCAGAAAGCTTGCCGAGAGGAGAGTTTTCCCGGCAATTGATGTTGCCAAATCTGGAACCCGCCAGGAAGAACTTTTGTACGGCAAAGAAACACTTCCCAAAATTCACACACTACGCCGCATGCTTGATTTAATGACGGAGGATGAAAGAACAGAAATGCTTCTTGAGAAATTAAGAAAGACAGAAGACAACGAAGAATTCCTCGAATCCCTCAAAATTGCATAAATTGGGTCAAAAAGCCTAGTACAAGTAATTTAATATTCGGATTGTCACCAGATGAGTTGGACGATGAAGATTGGGCTGATTTAGTGAGCTTATATGGTTTGGTTTAGACAAAAAGATAAAATCAAGAATTCCTCGAATCCCTCAAAACTATTTAGCCTCGAGATGTAATAAACTGGTACTTGATTAGTACATTTCATGTTGTAAACTGGCACTATGTTTGGAAGAAAAATTGAATCAAAGCTTAGAGATTGGAGGAGTTCGGTAGTACGAAAACCACTAATTTTAAGGGGAGCTAGGCAGGTTGGTAAAACTAGCATAGTCAGAAAGTTTGCCGAAGAAAACTTTGATAATTTTCTGGAGATAAATCTTGAAAACAAAGATCAAAAAGAATACTTCGGCGAGGCCAAAAATGTAGATGATTTTGTCAAAAGAGTGGAATTTTTTACGAAGAAGAAAATAACAGAAGGTAAAACCTTGCTATTTATAGATGAAATTCAGGAGTCGGTGGATTCTCTGAACTTGTTGAGGTTTTTTGCGGAAGAAAAACCCAACCTTCATTTAATTGCTGCCGGATCACTCCTTGAAGCAAAAATGTATGGCAAATGGAATGTACCCGTAGGCCGTGTTGAATATATGTACTTATATCCCATGACGTTTTTTGAATTTTTGGGCGCAATAGGTCAGGAACAGCTTGCAGATGATCCAAAGACAACCCACTCCCTTTTGGTAAAGCACCTTATAGATTATTTGTTGGTTGGAGGGATGCCTGAGGCGGTTCTCTCCTTTGTCAATGACGGTGGCTTTGCAACAGTACAGGAAGTCCATGAAAGATTAACAGTGTCTTATGCGGAAGATATAGATAAATACGCTTCGCCTACGGAAAGAAAATATTTGCAGTTAATTATGAATTTTGGTCCGAAAATTGCAGGGAGTGTTTATAAATATGAGAATTTTGGGGACTCGGAATATAGAAGTCGGGAAGTCCGTGAAGCAATAAATTTATTACAAAGAGTAATGCTTTTGAGGGAAGTGCCGTCAATAAACTCAATTAATTTACCTTTTGTACTCAAGCTTAAAAGAGCAAAAAAGATGGTCTGGCTGGATGTTGGAATTGTAAATTTTACAAATAATGCTCAGTTTGATCTTCTAAAAGGGGAGTATGGAGGAAAGATTATGGAACAATTTGTTGGTCAGACTTTGGTCGCTGGTGGTTTTAGACGGGGTGTGGAATTGGTATATTGGTCAAGGAATAAGGATGAAGGAAGCGCAGAAGTTGACTTTTGTTTTCAACATGGAAATAAAATCGTAGGTTTGGAGGTGAAATCGGGAAATACAAAGAACTTAAAGTCTCTTTTCAGCATGATTGATATTGGTGGGGATAAGGTGATTCCTGTTCGTGTATCCTGGGATCAGTTTGGAGTAGAGAGGTATAAGTATTCAGGAAAGGAGTACAAGATTCTATCGATACCATTTTATTTATTAGAAAGAGTTGAAGAATTTCTGATATAATGACTTCCACATGGAAGAAATTTTATCTCTTCTTGAAGATATTAAGCTTTTTTTTATCGAGCTTTACGGATTTATTTACAAAAGTCTTCATCTTTCTTTTCTAAAGTTTGAGGATAGAAAAGGGGTTTTTGTTTCTGCTTTATATAGACAGCGCGGAAAACTCGCCCGTCGGCTGACCCATTACGGAATGGGATCTCTGGTTGCGTTGGGAGTTTTAATTGCCCCGATTGTTGCCCAGGAATTTCCCGGAGGAAATGTTGATCCTTGGGAAGTAACAACTTCAACTGTTCTTTCGGCAACGACCGAGGACCCGGGTATTGATACCCTAATTTCCGATAAAATGCGGGACAAAATTATTGAATACGAAGTCCAGGAAGGGGACAATATAAAATCCATTGCTGCCAAATTCGGGGTGGATGAAGATACAATCCGTTGGCGAAATAATTTAACCGGAGATAGAATTAAAATCGGCCAGGCTCTTGAAATTTTGCCGGTGACGGGAATTGCTCATAAGGTTACCAAAGGCGATACTGTTTATTCTATTGCGAAAAAATATGATGCAGTAGCCCAGGCAGTAGTTGATTTTCCTTTTAACACTTTTTCAAACGATGAAACTTTTGAGCTTGCAATAGGGCAAACTGTTATTGTTCCTGACGGAGTTAAGCCTGCTGAAGTGCCTTCCGCCCCGCGTATTCGCCAAATTACGCCCGATGCCGGAACGTTGGTCGCCTCAGGCGACTTCGTCTGGCCGACTGCGGGAAGTATAACTCAAAGATTTGTCTGGTACCACAAGGGTGTTGACATTGCGAACCGCACCGCACCGAATATACTTGCAGCAGACTCCGGAAGAGTTGTGATTGCTGGTTGGCCCGACGCCAACGGTTATGGAAACCGCGTCATAATTGATCACGGCAACGGTTACAAAACTCTTTATGCGCATATGTCCAAAATATTTGTTATTTCCGGACAAACTGTTTCCAGGGGGAGTGCAATCGGCCAGATGGGCTCAACAGGCCGCTCTACAGGAGCACATCTTCACTTTGAAATCATCCAAAACGGAGTTTATTTAAATCCCTTGAATTTCTTAAAATAGTGGACCGTGGCGGAGTCGAACCGCCCTCTCCGCAATGCGAATGCGGTGCTCTACCAGATAAGCTAACGGCCCCTAAACTCTCGTATAGTATACACTTCTTCCTTTTCCGTGGGTAAGAAGAAGTCCGAGGCTTGCAAGTTTGACAAGATTACGCGAGGAAGTGACTTGAGAGACTCTAAATTTTTTTACAACCTCCTTATTTGTAATTTTCACACCTGGCTGCTCCATGCTCTCAAGAATTTGTCTTTGGCGTGAATTAAGTTTCCAGAAAGATGCGGGAAGATTTTCCGCAAATTTCATATTTTTTATAACATCTAGTGTTTTCTCCATAGCTAGCCCCATCCCAAAAGTAAAATATTCAAGCCAGAGAGTCAGGTTTCCCTGAATTTTGGCGAGATCAAGCATTTTTTTGTAGGTAACTATATCGCGTTTATAAAACTCTTCGAGAATAAACATGTCCCGAATATCATATCCGGCTTTGTATAAATAAAGATAGGACAAAAGTCTTCCGACTCGACCGTTGCCATTATCGAAAGGGGTTGTATTAATGGTTTCAACCTGGGCGATTCCTGCCTGAATTGCAGGGTGGTCTTGACCCTTCTCAAGGTAGGTGAGCCACGTACCCATTCTTTTTTCCGAGTATTCGGTAAGGCCGGATATTGGTCCCAATGTCTCCTTGCAGGAAATTTCGTAAAGTTTTTTTACCACCGCCATCGTAACGGAATTTTTTGATGCCAGCCAGTCCTCTCTTATATAAGTGAAAGCGCGCCTCTGGTTGAGAATATCTTTTTGCACAGCTTGCAAGGATGTTCCCTTAACGGGGAACATCCTTATTGGTATCCTTTTTGAAAGAAGTGTAATTGCATCGGTTTTGGAAATCGGAATGTCCAAGATTGAGAGCGACCAGATAGTTCTTTCCAAAATGCTATCCCATTTAAGACGCAATTCATCCTTGGGGGATATGGGAAAAGTAAGAATTTGGATTCTTAGTTTATCTATTTTATCTAAATAACTCTTAACATTCTCAGAAATGTTATATGAAAGATTCATATCATTATTATATCATTTTATCAAGTTTAGACAATTTAAATAATTTTGAAGCTAAATTATAAAAATATGTTAAGATTATGATAAGATTAAAATGCCTATTGACAACACTTTTATTATTGTACCATACTGAACAAGACTGCATGATCTGCGGTCTAGAAAGGAGGTGAGCTGACTTGTTTCAAAATATTGGTTCTACAGAACTACTTGTAATTGCAGGTATTTTGCTTTTACTTTTTGGAGGAAGAAAACTTCCGGAATTAGCAAGAGGAGTTGGTGATTCTATTAGGGAGTTTAAGAAAGCTTCCAAAGAAACAGTTTAAGAAATGTTCTTAATTCCTGCCCTTGCTGCAGCTTTTTTGATAATACTTCCTGGTGAAGTCCGGGCTGCAGCAGGCGGGATTCAAAGTTGCACCGCCTCCTCAACATGTGTGATTGGAGAGTTTTTGTATGATGACACCTCGGCTCCCATAAACAATGCCACCTGCACGATAGTCAGCTACGATCCGAATGACGCTGAATTTTTGAATACCTCAATGAGCACTCCAACTCAATCCGACGGCTGGTATTCAAAAAGCTTTGCTGCCCCTGCGACCACCGGCCTTTATCGGACAACTGTTTCCTGTGTAGTATCCGGGGATACATTAACGATTGACAAAAGCTTTGAGGTTGTTGCTGCTGCCTCAACCCCTGCAAGCTCCAGCGATATTGCAAGTGCTGTCTGGGGTTATTCAACAAGAACGGTTTC
>Ga0075731_115_pt1 | contig 13155 bp, 13 predicted proteins | sample RifGroB1_FD_68423 | JGI IMG/M metagenome (GOLD analysis project Ga0075731, IMG submission 68423) | Microgenomates (Woesebacteria) bacterium GW2011_GWB1_41_10
TAAAGGTAATTGTAGACGAATATATTGCCACGGCAGCGGCTGTGGGATCGGAAGCTCTTGATAAGAAATATAATTTAGGCGTTTCCCCCGCAACCATTAGGAATGAAATGGTTTCTTTAACCAAATCCGGTTATCTCAAGCAGCTTCACACTTCCGCAGGACGTGTTCCCACTCCGGTTGCCATGAAATTTTATATAGACCAATTAATGGAAGAAAAGCAAATGAGTCTTGTAGATGAAGTTAAGGCTAAAGAGGAAGTTTGGGACTTTCGGGGAGATATTGACCAACTTATGGAGGAGGCAACACACGCTCTTGCTACAAGAACAAGATCATTGGCTGTTGCTGCATTAAAAGACAAGAAGGACCGTTTTTGGTATGCAGGGCATTCATATGTTTTTGAAAATCCTGAATTTGCTAATGTGATCGATTGCCAGAATCTCTTTTCTATTTTTGAGGAATTTGATAAACTTGACCAGCTTTTTTTTGGAATGACAAAATCGGCTTCCCCACTCGAGATTTTATTTGGAGAAGAATTGGGCTGGTCGGAACTTGCTCCGGCGGGAGTTATTACTACCCATTTTAATATCAGAGGTAAGCCTGGAGCATTGGGAGTAATTGGGCCGACAAGAGTTGATTATGCCAGTGTAATTCCGACATTAAGATACTTTGGAAATTTAGTAGAGGAAATAGCAAATGCCTAAGAATCAACTTAAGGATCAGCTTGCAAGAGCCTTGGCTGATTATGACAATTTAGTCAAAAGAACTGAAGCCGAGAAAGCTATTTGGATGAGTTTTGCCAAAAAAGATCTTTTGGTCAAGTTATTACCAGTAGTTGATTCTTTGGAGACCGCTCAGGGTCATTTAAAAGATCCTGGTTTGGATTTGGTTTTGGCAGAAGTTAAAAAAGTTTTTGAAGGTGAGGGGATAGTTGAGATTGGTACTGAAGGTCAATTTGATGCCAATTTGCACGAGGTTATTGACTTAGAGTCCGGAGGGAAGAAAAATATGATTGCAGAAGTAGCACAAAAGGGTTATAAATTTACAAGTGGTGAGGTTATAAGACACGCCAAAGTTAGAGTATACTCTAACAAATCCGAAGCACGAAATCCGAAATCCGAAACAAGTTTTTAATTTTTAAAATTATAATTTAGAATTTGTTTAGAATTTCGATATTCGAATTTTGAATTTAAACTTATATGGGAAAAATAGTTGGAATTGATTTAGGAACAACAAACAGTGTTGTTGCTGTGATGGAGGGGGGCCGCCCCAAAGTTATCCCCGCGGCAGACACCGGGAGAAATATTACTCCGTCGGTGGTTGAGCCTGTTAAAAATCTTGTTGGAGACGTTGCCAAACGCCAAGTTGTTCTAAATCCCAAAAATACTATTTACTCAATCAAGAGATTGATGGGTAGACGCCATGATGATAAAGAAGTAGAAAGAACCAAAAAAATGGTTCCATATGAGATTGTTTCGGGCAAAGATGGCGGAGCTGATGTTGAAGTTGAGGGTAAAAACTACACTCCTCAGGAAATTTCTGCAAGGATATTAATGAAGCTTAAGAAAGACGCCGAAACCTATCTCGGAGAGAGGGTCGAACAGGCAGTTATCACTGTTCCTGCTTATTTTGATGACTCCCAAAGACATGCAACCAAACAAGCGGGAGAAATTGCAGGATTTAAAGTAGAAAGAATAATTAATGAGCCAACCGCAGCCGCTTTGGCATATGGCTTGGATAAAAAGCATGCCGAAAAGATCGCCGTATATGACCTTGGTGGGGGAACTTTTGATATTTCAATCCTTGAGCTTGGGGAAGGTGTGTTTGAGGTTAAGGCCACAAACGGGGATACACATTTGGGAGGAGATGATTTTGACGAGGTGATTGTTGATTATATTGCTTCGGAATTCAAAAAAGAAAACACTGTTGACCTAAGAGGTGATAAACAAGCGCTTCAAAGAGTCAGAGATGCTGCCGAGAAAGCAAAGATTGAGCTTTCCGCTGCCGATGAGGTTGAAATTAATCAGCCCTATATTACCCAAAAAGACGGCCAGCCGATGCATCTGACAATGAAGCTTACTCGAGCAAAATTGGAAAATCTAGTTTCCGATTTGATTGAAAAGACAATGAAGCCAGTTAGTGACTGTTTAAAAGACGCGAAGCTTGACCCGCACGATATCGATGAAGTAATTCTAGTCGGAGGTATGACGAGGATGCCGAAGGTTGTCGAAACCGTTAAGAATTTCTTCGAAAAAGATCCCAATAAAAGCGTTAATCCAGATGAGGTTGTCGCGATTGGTGCTGCAATTCAGGCCGGTGTTTTGGGGGGTGAGGTTAAGGACATTCTTCTTTTGGATGTAACTCCCTTGACTCTTGCGATTGAAACTCTTGGAGGGGTTGCAACCCCAATGATTCCAAGAAATACAACAGTTCCAACTAGCAAAACCGAAACTTTCTCAACAGCTGCCGATAATCAGACGCAAGTTCAAATCGTCGTGACCCAAGGAGAGCGTCCGATGAGCGCGGACAATAAAACCCTGGGAACATTTACCTTAGACGGAATTCCTCCTGCTCCAAGGGGTGTCCCTCAAATCGAGGTTACTTTTGACATGGATGCTTCAGGAATTCTGACTGTTACAGCAAAAGACAAGGCAACAGGAAAGACTACAAATATTAAAATCACAGGAGCAGTAGGGCTTTCCGATGATGAAATAAAAAGAATGCAGGCTGAGGCTGAAAAGCACAAAGAGGAAGACGAGAAGAAAGCGGAAACCATAAAAACAAAAAACAATGCCGATTCAATGGTGGCAACTGCAGAAAAGGCACTCAAAGACGCCGGAGATAAAGTTGATGCAAAAATTAAAGAACAAGTCGAAGAAAAAATTAAGAAAGTTAAGGAAGTAGTGGGGAAAGACATCTCTACAAAAGAAGAAATTGAATCAGCAACCAAGGACCTAAGCGATACACTAAGCCAGGTTGGCCAGGTCATGTATGGTTCGACAGGCTCACCATCTGGCGATGCCGCAGATCCCGAGCCTGTAGAGGGAGAAAAAAAAGATGAGAAAAAGGAGAAGGTTGAAGAAGGCGAAGTGGTAGAATAACTTCATGGCCGCAACCTCGGATTACTACGATATTTTGGGGATTTCCAAGAGCGCTTCTGTTGATGAAATTAAAAAAGCATACAGAAAGCAGGCTTTGGAGTGGCATCCAGATAGACATAAAGATGACAAGGAAGCTGCTGAAAAACGATTTAAAGAAATAAACGAAGCCTATCAGGTTCTTTCTGACTCCCAAAAGAGATCCCAGTATGATCAATTTGGCACTGCCGGCCCATCCTTCGCGCAAGGATTCGGAGGGCAGACGGGACCTTTTACGTATACATGGTCAACAAGCGGCAGAGGTAATCCATTTGCAAATTCTGATTTTGGAGATCCTTTTGACATTTTCGAATCCTTCTTTGGTGGGGGAAATCCGTTTGGAAGGCAAGCCCGTCAAGTTCCCAGATATTCAATGACGATTGATTTTATGGAAGCTGCCCGCGGAGTTTCCAAGGAAGTTTCGATTGAAGGCAAAAAAAGAAAAATCAAGATACCAGCAGGAATCTACGAAGGAGCAACAATTGATTTTGGGGATTTTAGACTCTCGGTTAATATTAAACCCGACAAAGTTTTTGAAAGGCAGGATGACGATATTTATGTCAACGTTGGAATACCTTTTTCTTTGGCGGCTTTGGGAGGCGAAATAAAAGTTCCGGCAATTGATGAGGAGGTTAAAATTCGGGTTCGTGTCGGGACGCAGTCTGGAATGATGCTCAGACTTCGCGAGCAGGGGGTTCCCCACCTCCACGGGCGCGGTCGGGGCGATGTCTACATCCGCCTTAATATTTTGGTTCCCGAAAAACTAAGTAGAGACCAGAAAAATTTAGTTGAGGAGATGAAAGAAGAGGGATTATAATATTGACAAATGTAATACATTTGTAATACAATGACGAAGATCAAAATTAAGGCACTGATTTGGAACGAATGGAACATTGAGCACATCAGGAAGCATAAAGTTACGATTGAGGAAATAGCTGAAGCCGGTGAGAATTTGTTCTTTCACCGCAGAACAGAGAATGAAAGATATCTTGCGATTGGCAGAAGTGGCAGGAGGCTTTTGACATTGATAATTAAAAGAAAAGGTGTTGGAAAGTACTATTTGGTTACAGCCTTTGATTCTGCTAAGAAGGATAGGAGAAAAGTATATGAAAAAGAAAATAAAAATTCCTAATTTCAAAAATCTTAATGAGGAAGCAAGATTCTGGGAGACGCATCCTGTCACTGATTTTGAGGATGTGACCGAGGTTGTGGATATTGTCTTCGAGTTGGATAAACCCAAAAAAGAGTCGCTGATCCTTCGTGTGCAAAAAGACATGAAGAGAAAATTGGAAAAAGTCGCCAGAAAGAAAAAGGTGAGCGTTTCCACACTCTCCCGTATTTGGCTTTCCGAAAAGCTCCAGGCAGCGGGTTTATGACAGTATTCAAGAAAACCGTGAACGTAAGTTCACGGATGAATTGAACATTGACATGTCATCCTCAAAAACAAAAGGAAACCCCGACCGTAAGGGAGAGAGGATAGAGTTTAGGGGATGTCTTTAGGGGAACCTCCAGAACAGCCAGAAAATAAGAGATACACCGAAGAAAACATATTTTCAGCCAAGGATGTTGGTGGTTGCGTGGAAGCATATCGAAGATGTGCGGACGGTTTTAGAAACTTTTCTGAACTGGTTGATTTTCAGACTGCGGTGGCGGATAGGCTACATGAATTGGGTGATGAAGAAAAGTCTGCTCAATTTACTATTCTTGCTTCTCAGACAAGAAATGTTTTGTTGAGTAAAACAGTTGGAGAAATGATGGGAGATATAATTGGAGATTTTAACAAAACCTCAAACAGGCTGGGAGAAAAGATTGATGGGTTTGACCACTCAATTGGTAGGTTTGGTGAGGGAGTTGAAGAGTTGCGAATTGTCAGCGGGAAGATACTTTCGGCGAGCAGTGAGATGGAGAGAGCATCGCAGAGGATTGAAAGCTCCTCCCGTAACATGAGGTGATTTTTGATTGACTTCCTCGGGCTTCTAGACTAAACTTCAAGCTGGCGGGATGAGTTCTCGCCTTTTTTATTAATATATGCAAACGCCAAGGACAGAATTTGCACAGGCATTAAAGGCAATAGCCCAGGAACGCGGGCTTGATCTCGATGTGATTTTGGATACTATCAAGCAGGCAATAGTCGCTGCTTATAGACGGGACGCTAAAGAGCATGGTGAGGATATTGCCGAAGAAATTGAAATTGATGCCCAGATTGACCCCGTTTCCGGTGAAACCAAAGTTTTTATAGGCAAAAAGAACGTTACTCCTCCAGGTTTTGGCCGAATTGCCGCACAAACCGCAAAGCAGGTTATTCATCAAAAAATAAGAGAAGCCGAAAAGGGAGCAATTATGGAGGAATTTGGGGAAAGAGTGGGCTCTTTAGTTTCGGGTTTAATTTTGAGGTTTGACGGACCAAATGTCAGAGTAGATTTGGGTAGGACAGAAGCCCTAATGGAAGCTTCCGAGAGAATTCCTAATGAAAGGCTCTCTCTAAATCAAAGGCTTACATTTCTTCTGAAGGAAATAAAAGAAACTCTAAGAGGAAAAGATATTTTCCTCTCAAGAGCTGATCCCGAATTTATTAAAAAGCTTTTTGCCAGGGAGGTTCCCGAAGTTGCTTCAAGCGCGGTTGAAATCAAACTTATTGCCAGAGAGGCCGGTATCAGAACAAAAATTGCAGTTTTTTCCGGTCAGGCGGGAGTTGATCCGGTTGGGAGCTGTGTTGGCCAAAAAGGAGTTAGGGTTCAGGCTGTTACTAACGAGGTTGGAGGAGAAAGGGTTGATGTAATTCCGTATAGCGAGGATTTGGAGGAACTCATTAGATCCGCTTTGGCACCGGCCGAAGATTTGGTTGTAAAGCTTGATAAAGAGGGAAAAACAGCTAAGGTTACGGCTCCGGAGGATCAGCTTTCCATGGCAATCGGAAAAGATGGACAAAACGTTCGTTTAACCGCAAAGTTAACTGGAGTAAGGATTGAAGTTGAAGGAAATGGGGAAGTGACAAAAACAGAAGTACTAAAAGAGAATGAAAAGTAGTACTTCTAAACAAATTTATGAAAAAAAGAAATCCAATAGCAGTAGTTTTGGGGCATGTGGACCATGGTAAAACCACCCTTCTTGATGCCATTCGAAAAACCAATGTTGCTTCCCGAGAAGCGGGTGGAATTACACAGTCAATTGGCGCCTCAGTTGTTAACGGTATCACTTTTATAGACACTCCGGGACATGCGGCATTTTCAAAAATGAGAAGTCGTGGAGGGAGTGTTGCCGATATAGCAGTTCTGGTTGTTGCTTGTGATGACGGCGTTGCTCCCCAAACAAAAGAAGCTTTAAAGATAATTAAGGACGCTGGTATCCCATATGTAGTTGCTGCGGCGAAAATTGATATAGCCGGAGTGGATCCGGAAGTTGTCAGGAGCGAGCTTGAAAAGGAGAAAGTTACCTTTGAAGGAAAAGGTGGGGAAACTCCTTTTGTTCCGGTTTCCGCAAAAAACGGGCAGGGTATACCCGAACTTCTTGAAACAATTTTACTTGTTTCGGAAGTAAAAGAGATAAAAGGAGATAGTGGCGCTTCTCTGGAAGCGGTTGTTATAGAGTCTTTTAAAGACAAAAGAGGCTTGGTTGTTAATTTGATTATCAGAAACGGAACCTTAAAAGTAGCAAGTGATGTAACCATCGCTGATTTTTCGGGGAGAGTCAGAGCTCTTTTTAATGATAAAGGCGAGTCGGTTAAGGAATCTTTTCCAGGAGAGCCAGTGCAGGTAATAGGCTTGGAACAAAGTAATAGTGTCGTTCCGAAAAAGGTTTTGGGAGATGCAAGACGTTTGGCTGAGGATGAATTGCCGATTATCATAAAAGCCTCAAATGCGGGAGCTCTTGAGGCGGTAATCTCTTCACTTCCTTCCAAGGTTGTGGTTGTTGATGAAGGTATAGGAGAGGTAACCTCCTCCGATGTGATAACTGCCAAAACCGGTAATGCCCGTATCTTTGCTTTCGAATCCAGGCTTCCTAATGATGTTCTCAAATTGGCGGAGGCCGAGGGAGTTAAATGCGAAAGGTTTGAAATAATCTATGAGCTAATTCAAAGACTCGAAGAAATTCTTAAAGGAGGAAAAGTTGAAATTTTAGGAAAAGCCAATATCTTGGCAACCTTCCCTTTTAACAACAAAAAAGTGGCTGGGTGCAAAGTTACAGAGGGAAAGATTTCAAAAGGGGACAAACTGATTCTTGTAAGAGATGAAAAAGAAATCGGGAAAGCAAAAGCAACTTCTATTAAAAAACAAAAAACTGAGGTTGCCCAAGTTGGGCAAGGCGAGGAGTTTGGTGTGATTTTAGATCCCCAACTTGATTTTCTTGCTGGTGACGTGTTAGTATCCAGTCGTTAAAATGAATGAATCGTTTTCTTCGCTCATCGATTCTGCCTCATCGATCTTAATACTTCTGCCAAACAAACCCTACTTTGATCAAGTGGCTGCGGGACTTTCGCTTTATCTTTCATTAAGAGACAAGAAATCAACCGCTGTTTCCTGTCCCTCTCCCATGACTGTTGGATTTAACCGTCTGATTGGAGTTAATAAAATCTCCTCGGAGCTTGGAAGCAAGAATCTTTTAATTACCTTCCCGAATTATGATGCAGGAAATATTGAGAAAGTATCGTATGACATCGAGAACGGAGAATTTAAATTAACAGTTGTTCCCAAAGATGGCTTTAATGCTCCACAGAAAGAGCAAATAGGAGTTAATCATTCCGGCATCTCTGCGGACTTGATTATTTTGATAGGAGGGGCAAACGAAAGCCATTTTCCGGCTCTTTCTCAAAAAGATTTTGAAGGGGCAAGAATTGCTCATATCGGAACAAGAACTTTGACAAGCGAGCGTGGAGTGATGTCTTTTGCTCGCCCCGGTTCTTCCGTTTCAGAACTTATAGCAAGCCTAATAAAGGAAAATGAACTTCCGATGGATGTTGATACCGCAACTAATTTGGTGATGGGAATCGAGGACGGAAGCAGCAACTTTACATCAAGCGAGGTAATCCCTGAAACATTTGAAATGTTTGCCCACTTACTTAGAAGCGGCGGGCAAAGGCAGCCGAAGGTTAAACTTTCCCCGGTAAGTTTTCCGCAAGCCGAACCCGTCACAGAACAGATTGAAAATAAAGAAGAGATGGTCGAAAATCCCCCCTCCGACTGGCTCCAACCCAAAGTTTACAAAGGCACTAGCGTAAGTTAGTTTTGTGTGATATTATACTTAGGATGAAATCAAAGTTTAGCTTGGAATAGCTTTACCTTGATTCTCATGACGATATGTCACTGGCTAAAGACGAAAAGGTTGATATAATAAAGAAATTTGCTCGCGAGAAAGGCGACACAGGTTCTCCTGAAGTTCAGATTGCACTTCTTTCAACGCAAATTGATAAATTGGTTGCTCATTTGAAAGAGCACAAAAAAGATGTCCACAGCAGACGGGGACTTTTGAGCATGGTTGCTAAAAGAAGAAGGCTATTAAGTTATCTTCAAAAGCGAGATGAGGAGCGCTACAAAAAGCTTCTTACTGATTTGAAATTGGAAAAGTAATGAAAAAGATAGAAAAAACAATAGATCTAGGGGGTAAAACCCTGACCTTAACCACGGGTGAGTTGGCCCAGCAAGCGGCGGGAGCCGTCTCTGCCCGCATTGGAGATACTGTGGTTTTAGCAACGGTTGCTTCCGCCCCGCTTAAGATGCCCCTGGATTATTTTCCTCTGACCGTTGAATATCAGGAAAGACTTTATGCCGGGGGACGTATCAAGGGTTCCCGTTGGGTTAAAAGAGAAGGCCGACCCACAGATGAGGAGATTTTGAATGCTCGTTTGATTGACAGATCAATAAGGCCACTTTTCCCTAAATCATATAAAAAAGAGGTCCAGATAATTGTAATGGTTCTTTCGGTTGACGGGGAGAATGATCCAGCGATTTTGGGAGCAATCGCAGCCTCTGCTGCGGTTCACATATCGCATTTGCCCTGGAAAGGGCCCGTCGCCTCTCTTTCTGTCGGCTTGATTGATAGCAAGTATGTAGTTAATCCAATCACCTCCGAAACTGCTTTGTCAAAACTTGATTTGACAGCTTCCATTACAAAGGAAGCTATTCTAATGATTGAAGCCGGTGCCAAGGAGGCAACTGAGGAAGAAATTCTTGGAGGGGTCAAATTCGCCGAAAAAGAAGCAAAAACACTTCTAAAAACAATTGAAGACCTGGCTAGGGAAGTGGGTCGTGAAAGGGAGGTTTACAAAGAGGAAAAACCATCTGCTGAGCTGGAATCAAAAGTAAAGAAACTGATTGGGGACAGGATTCCGAACTTGGTTAAAACAATGGCTAGCCATGAAGGTGGACAATTTGATGAGCTTGCCGATTTAGTTGTGGCAGTTGCCGAGGAGGTAACGGAAGCGGATCAAAAATTTGTCCCTGGGATTATCGACCATATTAAAAAAGATTACATAAGAGAACAGATTTTGAAAAAAAGAGTTCGCCCCGACGGGAGAAAGCTGACGGAAATTAGACCGCTTTCAGCTAAAGTCGGAATAATTCCCAGAGTTCACGGTTCGGGACTTTTTTCAAGGGGCCAAACACAAGTTCTATCTGTTGCAACGTTGGGGGCTGAGTCAATGGGGCAACTTTTGGAATCTGCCGAGGGAGAAGCCGAAAAGCGATATATGCATCATTATTCAATGCCTCCTTACGCAACAGGAGAAACAGGAAGAGTTGGGTCTCCCAATAGACGCGAAATAGGTCATGGAGCATTGGCGGAGCGCGCACTTATTCCGGTTATTCCTTCGCTGGAAGAGTTCCCATATGCGATAAGGATAGTTTCGGAGGTAATGAGTTCAAACGGCTCAACCTCAATGGCTTCAGTTTGTGGCTCAACTCTTTCTTTGATGGATGCCGGGGTTCCCATTAAATCTCCTGTTGCCGGGATTGCAATGGGACTTATTATTGAGTCGGGAGAAAAATTTGCGGTCCTTTCCGATATCATGGGACTTGAGGATTTTGACGGGGATATGGACTTTAAAGTTGCCGGGACAGATAAAGGGATTACAGCGCTTCAACTTGATGTCAAAACTCTCAATTTAACTCCTGAAATTTTAGAAAATGCGCTTAAACAGGCTAAAAAAGGGAGAGAGGAAATAATGAAAGCGGTAGTTTCCGCAATTGCCGAGCCAAGAAAGGCAGTATCTGTATATGCTCCAAAAATCAAAGTTGTAAAAATTCCTGTTGATAGAATCGGAGAGTTTATCGGTCCATCTGGCAAAAACATCAAGAAGCTTATGGCAGATACCGGCACACAAATTGATGTTGATGACGACGGGGACGTAAGTATTTCCGGGGTTGGTATTGAGGCTATGCAAAAAGCAGTTACCTGGGTTGAAGGGTTTGTGAAGGAAGTCGCAGCCGGAGAGATTTATGAGGGAGAGGTAAAAAGAGTGCTAAACTTCGGCGCATTTGTTGAGATTTTGCCGGGTAAAGAAGGAATGGTTCATGTGAGCGACATGGGTCGTGAAGGTTTTGTTGCGAGCGCAGAGGACGTCGTTAAAGTTGGGCAAAAGGTTCAGGTCAGAGTTAAAGAAATTGATGAAATGGGAAGGATAAATCTTTCAATGAACATGGATCCGGCGAGAGATGCACAAATAAAAGCCGAACGTCAGGCAAGCCGCGGGCCAAGGCGTGATTTTGGAGGAGGAAGATCCCACTTCGCAGGTGCTTCGCAGGGCAGGAGTTTTGGCGATCGACCAGGAGGATTTTCAAGGGGTGGATTTTCAAGGGGTCCAAGAAGATTTGAGAGAAGTGATGACAGAAGCGGCGGCCCCCATTTTCCAACGAGTAGATTAATGGGAGATCAGAAGAAAAGCTTCGATAGATGAGTTATACTTTTAGTTGATGGACTCTGCTGCCCAGGAGATTACAACATTAATAGATAGGGTTAAGAAGGCTTCAATGCCCGATAGACTTGCCGAGATTGTTCTTGTTCGCTTAAATCAACTAGCGAAACTTACTACTTCCTCAACTTTTTTACCTGAATTTGACAGGATGGAGAAATACATTGATTGGATAACAATTCTGCCTTGGATTAAACGGGTTCAGGACACCCTTGATCTCGAAAAAGCTAAAAGCATTCTTGAGGTTCACCATTACGGCTTGCAAGACATTAAAGAAAGAATTTTGGAATACATGTCTGTTATGAAATTAAAACAGGAAAAAGGGGAAAGCGCCGATATTTATCGTGCTCCAATTCTTTGTTTTGTGGGTCTTGTGGGAACCGGGAAAACGACAATTGCTTTCTCAATTGCGGAAGCCTTGGGCCGGCCAATTGCCCGTATACCTTTCGGAGGAATGGGAGATCCTTTAGACCTTCGGGGACAAAGTAGAATGCATCCGGAAGCAGAACCGGGAAAAATTATTAAATCACTTAGGGATGTTCAGTGTAAAAACCCGGTAATCCTTCTTGATGAAATTGATAGAGTTACAGATCAAGGAAGGGCGTCTATTATGGGAGTCTTGGTGGAACTCTTGGACTCCAAACAGAATCATGCATTTGTTGATCATTATGTCGATTTTCCATTTGATCTTTCTGAGGCTTTGTTTATTGCAACGGCCAACAACACAACAAATATTGCAACGGCTGTTATGGATAGACTTGAGCCTGTTGGAATGCCTTCTTATACCGATGCTGAAAAAATTGTTATTGGCCAGAAATACATTCTCCCCGCTGCTATGAAAGCAGCCGGGCTTCCTTCAGAATCTCTTAAAATTGATGATGATGTTTGGGCGAATATAGTTAGGCCCTTGGGCTACGATGCTGGAATCCGTACACTTGAGAGAAATATCGACGGAGTTGTCCGAAAAATTGCCAAGCAAATGGTAGAAGGCAAATCTCAAGGAGCTCACATAACTTCACAAAACGTTAAAGAATTTTTACCTCAATGAAGATAATTGTGATTGCAGACAGCCATGGCAATATTGCCAATTTGAAGCATGTGATGGAGTTCGGAAAGAAGATTAAGGTAGGGGCGATAATTCATTGTGGAGATTGGGATAACGTTAAAGCAGTTGAAACAGTTTTGTTATCAGGCATCCCTCTATATACTGTACTCGGAAATGCGGATATAGACCCAAAAATAGCTAAAAAGTTAGAAGTAAAAAGTAAAAAGTTTACTCAAAATTATTTAGAGTTCGAATTGGATAACAAGAGAATCGGAGTTGTGCATAATGTGGATTTTTTGCCAAAAGTGGATATTTTGTTCTGCGGGCATTCGCATAAGCAGTATAAAAAAGATAATATAGTTAATTTTTTTGCCAAAAGTGGATATTTTGTTCTGCGGGCATTCGCATAAGCAGTATAAAAAAGATAATATAGTTAATTCGGGAGCATTGGAATACGGGATAAATTTTGCAATTTATGATACAAAAATAGATGAGGTAGAATTTATTCATGAGTAAAAATGAAGAACTTCAAAAGCTGAAAGAGGAAATGGAGAAAGACAACTCCCTCCCTCTTAAAAAAAGCGATACAAATTTGGTTTTTGGCGTTGGAGATCCTGAATCAAAAATTCTTGCAGTTGGGGAGGGCCCCGGGTACTGGGAAAATTTGAAGGGAGAACCTTTTGTTGGAAATGCCGGGAAGTTTTTGGATCAGCTTTTGACATCAATTAATATTCCTCGTGGGAGTATCTATATAACGAATGTTGTTCATCATAGACCTCCGGAAAATCGCGATCCGACCCCTTCTGAAATTGCCGCTTATGGAAAATATTTAGACGAAATGATAAAAATTATTGATCCAAAAATTATTCTCACTTTGGGAAGGTTTTCTATGGCAAAGTTTTTACCGAATGCTAGAATTTCCTCTGTTCACGGCAAGGTTCATAGAGTAAACTGGAGGGACAAAGAAATTGTTATAATTCCTATGTATCACCCTGCAGCCGCATTAAGAAATGGAGAAGTAATGAGAGCGGAAAAGGAAGATTTCCTAAAACTCCCGCAGATTTTAGAGAACA
>Ga0075731_126_pt1 | contig 12345 bp, 20 predicted proteins | sample RifGroB1_FD_68423 | JGI IMG/M metagenome (GOLD analysis project Ga0075731, IMG submission 68423) | Microgenomates (Woesebacteria) bacterium GW2011_GWB1_41_10
ATAACTTGGTTAGACCGCACAAGACTTTGGAGAACATTCCACCCATAGTCTATCTGAGTCAGAAAGGAGGAATGTCTGAAAACTCCGTAACTTATACAGTATGTTGACATTCACACACACACTGCCTATACTTTTCCCAGAATGTCGGAGGGTAATGACAACAACGGTTTTGATTGGAGAAAAACTGCAATTAAATCGGTTAGAGAAAGTATCAAAGCTGCAGGAAGAGAAATAAAAAGAAAGACTGGTGTGGCAGTCGAGACAGGAAAAGAAAAAGTAGTTGACCTGTTGGACGCTTCTAAAAGTGTGTTGGCTGATTATAAAAATAAAGCAGTAGAAGCTTTTGCCAATTTTCCGAACAAGGAAGGTTTCGCGATGGCGACCGTCCTCGCTCTAGCGGCCACCCAAACCACATTATTAAGTGTCGCTGCCCTTAATGCTCCGGCTCTTGAGCCAAGTCAGAGAATAATGTTTGCAGCTTTGAATGCACCATTCGCCTTAATTCCGGCTGGTGGCAGCGTTGCCATGTTCCGTGAATGGGTCAATAATTCAAATTTAGGTAAAAAATGAATCCTGTCAAAAATTTTCTTCAAAAAATAGACAAACTATTATCCATAGTTGGATCTGAAGTCGACAACATAGAAGGGTTAAAAATCAACTTACTTGCCAGTGTCTACTTAGATTTGATCACAAAAATTGGCCTTGATCCGCAAAATAAACCATTTCTAGATCAGATGGCTTCAAATCCTCCAAAAACGATTGAAGAATTTGATAGAAGTATCGCTTTCGCTCAAGAGAAACTCAAAGAAACCAGTTTTGATATAGAAAAATCCATGTCTGAATCGTTCAAATCCGTCTTAGAAAGTTTTATTTCAAAAATAGAACCTAATCTTACTCCAGAAAAAGTTGTAGAACTCCAAAAGATTGTTGCTGAAAGTCTTTGACTTTGATATGGAAACTCTAGGATCACAAGATCAACTAAAACAAACCTGTGAAGAAATTCTTAGAAAAGTAAATCGTGGAGAGGGATCAATCTTCGATTTGTTTAGGCGGGTAGTTGTCCCCAAAATAAATTACGGGTCTGAAAAAGTAGTGGAGAAATATTCACCTGACGAGGTTTTTACAATAGCAATGAATACATTAAGTCATAATTACGGCCACAGTGAATTTGATTTCGCCCTAATCGTTCTTTATCATGCCCTCGATTTAAACCCAGACAACGTTGTAGAAAAACTGAAACCTTTTCTTGGTGGTCCACAAAATACAGATATAAAAGCGGATTCCTTCGTGACAAGCTTACAGTGACTAGTCTAGTTGTGGCAGAAGATTACCTTGGTTTAAAACGAGATACTTTATTTACACCATTTTCGGACAAAAATTGGATTAACGAACAGGAACATATAAATAGGTCAAAAGGTATTCCAGCCCTTTATTAGAAATCCTCACTGAATCGTTGATTAGAGCTTGGCATGGCTTCAGATCTGACCTCACTTTCTGCGGGTGAGCCAAACTTCTTCATTAACCAAATTCTGTGGCTTTTGGCTGGAAAGGGTATCAATAATTGCGGAAATTGCCAGCTCGCCCATTTTATTTCTTGCCTCCCAGGTAGCTGAAGCAACGTGGGGAGTTAATATCACATTTGGCATTGCTTTTAATTCAGGACTGATATTGGGTTCATTATCAAAAACATCAAGTGCTGCACCACTTAATTGACCCTCCTTTAATACACCAACCAAATCCGGCTCGGAAACGACAGGACCTCTTGCTGTATTAATCAAAAAAGCCCCCTTCTTCATTTTGGACAATGTGTCTTTGTTGATCATATGCCTGGTTTCCTTGGTTAATGGAACATGCAGCGTCACAAAATCGCTCTCGGAAAGAAGCGTATTAAAAACATCAGAACCATCCCCGTGTTTAAAATAAAGTAGCTTCATATTATATCCCTGGGCGCGCCTGGCAACCATTGTTCCAATCCTCCCAAGTCCTACTATTCCCAAAGTCTTTCCTATTAAATTAGTGCCCAAAAAAAGATCCGGCTCCCAGCCACGATACCCTCCTTTACCAGCAAAATATCCTTGATCCCTTACAAACTCATCCGATTCAACAATTCTTCTGGCAAGAGCCAAAATTAATGCCCAGGTATGCTCAGCAACAGCTTCGTTTACTTCATCGCAGGGAGTATTGGCAACAACAATTCCCCTATCAGTTGCTGCTTTAACGTCAATATTGTCAAAGCCAACAGCATAGTTTGAAATAATTTTTAACTGGGAGCCGGCAAGATCCATAAAATCTCCGTCAACACGATCTGTAAGAAGAGTCAAAACTGCATCAACACCTTCCAGTTTTTCAGAAAGTTCATGCCCCGCACTGCTTAATTTCTCCAAATGCTCCCCCGGAATTTGTTTGGTTACAAAAATTTTCATATCTGTTCTACTTTTACTCCGCTACTTCTGGCCCGCTCCAACCACACAGGCATTTCATCAACTTTTAAAAGTCCTCTTTGACTACCTGTATATCCAATAACCGATGTGGAATTGACAGTTCCGTAAAGAAGAGCTTCATCTAAGGTTTTGTCTTTAATAATTGCCGCCAAGCACCCCGATCCGAAAGCGTCCCCCGCTCCGGTTCTTTCGTATGCATCAACCGGCAAAACCGAAACCCTGAAAAATGCCTGACCGTTCGAGGCAAATGCTCCTTTACCACCATCAGTAATGACGCAAATTTTTGGCCCGAGGGCAGAAAGAGCCTGTAAAATCTCTTTGTCTTTTCCGTTTGAGTCGCCAAAACCGGTTAATTTTTCAGCCTCTTCCCTGTTAACAAAAATGAGGTGAGATAGAGATAAAATATTTTTTACTTCTCCGTTCTCGCTTCTCATTTGCCAACTGCCTGGATTGAAAGCCAGTTTAACCTCAGGATTTTTAGTCAACCACTCAACCATATGATTGTAAAAAGGTCTGAAGCTTTCTCCCATAGAAGTCAGGTACACCCATGGAGCTTTCGGAAGTTGAACCGGAAATTCATAGCTTCTTGGGGCGTGATATGTAAAAATGGTTCTTTCCCCTTGATAATTAATTACCGAAGAATAATTAGAACCCGTTCCCGGCTGCTGAATCACATAAGTCAAGTTGACCCCTTCGTTTTTTAATCTTTCGATTATCAAATTTCCAATACTGTCATCCCCCAAAGTCAAAACTATACCGACGTTTACTCCCAAACGCTTAACCCCGATTGCGTTATTGGCGGCGTTTCCCCCAATAGAAAACTCCAAGTTTTTAACGGGAATTTTTTCTCCATAAGAGAAAGCAATAAAACATTCTTTAGTGTCAATTCTGCATAAAGTTTCCGATTCCGTCGGAATCATAAACGCATCAAGCGTGGCGTCGCCTATCGAAAGTAAATCAAAGTTTTCCATACACAACTCCTGCTATTTTTTTAGCCATCACAACAGGATCCGGGCTTTGCCAGACATTTCTCCCAATTGCTACTCCCGAGGCGCCTGCTTCCATTGCTCCCTTAATTTCAGCCAGGAGTTCTTCCTCCGACTTTTTTGATCCGCCTTGAATCAAAACCTTAGTTTTGCCGGCAGATTTAATTACCCAGGAAAAACTTTCAACATTTCCTGTATATGGAACCTTGACGAAATCCGCTCCCATTTCAAAAGCAATGCGGGTCCCGTAGGCAACTGTATCTTTATCGGTTTCTTTCCCCGTAACATGCTTCCCCCTCGGATATGCCCACATTGTGACAATCAATCCTTTTTCGTGGGCCTCGTCCTCAATCTGGGAAAACTCTCCCATCATTTTTGCCTCATGCTCGCTTCCGATATAAACTGTGTAGCCCACGCCGGATGCTCCGATTCTTATTGCCTCGGAAACAGAGCAAAGTTGAGGAGAATAAGGCTCCTCATCTTTATGAAAAGATGTTTTGCCATTAAGTTTGAGAAGAAGTGGGGGCAAACTCCGGGCGTCAAGTCCTCCAATAGGGTAGTATTTCTGGGCGACTCCTTCGTGGAAAATAAGTGCGGTAAAAACACCCGCTTCTTTTGCAATTTCGATTATTTTTGCAGGGTCGTAATTTTGAAGTTCATCGGAAAAATCAGTAGGCCCATGCTCAAACCCCTGGTCATATGCAAAAAAAATAGCTTTCCCGTTTTTTAGAAACTTTTCTTCCATGACAGTCCTCTCTAGTGTACAATAACTATGTATGGAGTCCCAAGTACCAGAAATTCCGGTCACCGAACCGCCAAAGCCAAAAGATAATCATTGGATAACGATTCTTTCGATGGCTTTGTTTGTAGTCGCTTCCCTCTCAATCACCGACCAACAACTAAAATCCATGCTGGCAAGTTATCAAAACACCCCTTCCCCAACTCCCACAACTACACCCGTAGAATCGCCGGCTGCCACTTCATCTGGAACCCCAACCTCAACATCAAAAGCATGTACTCAAGAAGCTAAACTTTGTTCTGACGGAAGCTATGTGGGAAGAGAAGGACTAAATTGCGAGTTTACCCCTTGCCCTTGAACCAGTTACCAGCTCCTAGCTTCTAGTTTTTTTGAGTGTTTTCTGATCCAAGAGGAAATCTCGTCAACCGAAAGGTTTATGTTAGTAACTCTTAACATAAAACCAACCACCGCGCGTTGACTTACCTCCAATAAATAACCATTTAGTTTCAAGAAAATCACCGCAGACGCAAAAGCGGTTCTCTTATTTCCATCAACAAATGGATAATTTTTAACAATTGACTGAACCAATGCAGCCGCTTTTGAATAAACATCGGGATACAAATCCTCACCGGCAAACGTTGCAAATGGCCTGCCAACCGCCGATTTAAGCATCCCGGCATCTCGAATTCCGGATGATCCACCACGATTCTTGATCTCTAACTCATGAAGAATGAGTATCTGCCTGAGAGTTACAATCTTCACAGAAGGTTGGCCAGCTCATCTAGAGCTTTTTTGTATTTCTGATCCACTTCTTTTGCTAACTTAAAAAATTCCTGATCGGAGACAGCCTCATGGCTGGTTTTTTTAGGAATCCTGGTTGAAAAAGTAATAGATCCGTTAGAATCATCGGAATCAACCTTAATACCTGCCCTAATCTTATTTCTTACAACAAAATCTCTCGGAAACGTGACTCCATATGAATTACCTATTTTCAATACACTATGTAACATAGTCGCATGTTATTACATGTTCTAACATATGTCAAGAGGCTTTACGAACAATCGCCTTCTTCACCGCTTTTATAATATCATTTGCCATTAAGCCGTGTTTGACCCAAAGCTGTTTCCAGTCTCTTGCCGATTCTCCAAATGAATCCTTAACTCCGATAAATTCAATCGGAATCGGATATTTTTTAGCCAGAACTTCAGCTATGGCTGACCCCAATCCCCCCGTTATTTGATGCTCTTCGCAAGTAACAACCGCCCCGCAAAGTTTCGACGCTTTAATTATTCCTTCCTCATCTATCGGTTTAATCGTATGGCAATTAATTACCATAACATCAATATCCTGCCTTTTGAGAGATTCGGCAGCTTCCAGCGCCTCGCCCAAAATAGGTCCGCAGCCAATAATTGCCATAACAGGAACTTCCCCGTACCTCAAAACATTTACTTTTCCGATTTCAAACTTATCATCTTGCTTGGTAAATATTACCGAATCCTGCCTGGCGAGTCTTAAATAGGTTGGTTTTCCATTTTTTGCTACCGCTAAAGTGGCGCGCCTTGCTTCCTCAAAGTCTCCCGGGGCAATAACTACCATATTTGGAATCACCCGCATTAAGGCAATATCTTCCAAAGACTCGTGGGTTGCCCCATAGGGCGCAGCACCAAACCCTGCATGTGCTCCAACAATTTTAACCGGAACATCATTCAGGGCTGCAGTCACTTTTATCTGTTCAAAAGTTCTCCCCGGAGAAAAAACTGCATAGGAAGTTGTAAAAGGAATTTTTCCGGCCAAGGCCATTCCGGCAGCAACCGTAACCAGAGACTGTTCTGCAACTCCGACCTCAAAAAATCTATCTGGAAACTTTTCTTTAAATCCTTCAGCGCGTGTTGACTCCCCTAAATCAGCGGTTAAAACGACAATATCATTGTTTTTCTCGCCTGCTTCTACAAGCGCTTCGCCGAAACCGTCCCTAATAGATTTGAGATTTGAGATAGAGATTTGAGAATTTAACATTATTTTCTATTAATTAAACCTGTCAACATCTTTGAAATTTCATCAGCCCCATCTACCATTCCATCTAAATTCTCACTTTTAACAAATCCCTCCTCGGATAGAACAATTAGGATATTTACAGTCTCATAAACCGACCCCTTTGCCATATTATAAAAATTTCTTTGTTCCAAACTGGTTAACCTCCCAGTCCCTTCCGCAATATTATTGGTTATTGAGAGCCCAGCTCTTATTAATTGATCCGCGAACGAAAATCTATAACTACTGGGTAAACGATTGGCAATTAAAAACAATTCTCTACTATAATCTTTGGCTTTAACCCAAACGTTTAGTCTTTGAAATTTAAACATTTTTTGTTTTCTCTATCTCTATCTCCTTTCTCAAAAATTTTCCAACTCTTTCATCGCCCTGGAAAATTCGTCCTTGCCCGGGGCGCGGGCGTGCCAATCAGGATTACCCTCCATAAAAGATACTCCTTTGCCGAAAGTCGTATTTGCAATAATTACGCAAGGGTTATCTGCGAAAGTTTTTGCTTTCTCAAACGCTTCAAAAATCTGATTAAAATCGTGTCCATTAACTTCAATTACCTCCCAACCAAAAGACTGGTATTTGGAGGCCAAAGAGCCAAGAGGCATTATTTCTTCCGTCGTTCCTTCAATTTGAATTCCGTTCCTATCAACTATTGCAGTTAAATTTGCCAGTTTGTATTTATTAGCAAATGCAATTGCCTCCCAAGTGTTGCCTTCATTATGTTCCGCATCACTCAACATGCAATAAGCTCGGGTTTTGGTCACCGCCGCATATCCCGCCGCCTGTGCAAGACCCAAACCCAAAGGTCCCGAGGTATTTTCGACCAAAGAAAGAAATTTTCTCTCTGGATGGCCTTGTAGAGGGGAACCCAATTCGGCGTATTTTGTTAGTAAATCTTTATCTATTAAACCTTTTTCGGCCATTACCGAAAACCATGCGGGGCAAATGTGACCGTTTGAAAGAAAAAATTTGTCATCTTTTTCCAATATTCCAAAATAAAGGGAAACCAAAAGCTCAACCGCTGACAGTGACCCGCCGGGATGGCCGCTTCCAGCAACATAGATCATTTCAACTATGTCTTTTCTAACTTGACGCGCTACCTTCTCTAATTCATCCATGTTTTTTCTCAAATCTTTTTATGGCGGGCAAGACTTCAGAAACATTTCTTACGATTTCGAATACAGAAAGTTCATTTGTATCTATATTCATATTTTTCCTCAAAACGTCAATAATTTCTGCCCAGAAATCTCCAAAGAGAATAAAGGGTTTGTGGTGTCCAAAATAGAGTTTGGCCAAAACCCAAGCGGTTCCGAATTCGCTAATTGTTCCGCTTCCCCCTTTAAAAATCACAAAAACATCGCCGTATTCCATCAATTTAAACATTCTTTCAATATAATTCGTGGTTACAACTTCTTCATCGGGAACGTTTCCAATATATCTACCCTCATAGCCGGGAGCATTAACAGGGTCAAATGTAACCGTGATTGTTTGACCGTTGGCTTTCTCGGCTCCACTGGTTGCTGCCTCCATTACTCCGGGGCCACCCCCATCAACTATTACATAACCTTCCTTCGCCAAAATCTCGGCAACATCAAAAACGGCTTTATATGTTTCATCTGCGGGGGTTATGTTGGCATCGCCAAAGAAAGCAACTCTTTTAATAATATGTTTACCCGCGTATTTTTTATTTTCGTCCATTGAAAGATAAGCTTATCGGGTCAGTTGGAGCAACATTTTTTTCTAAAGTTCTTCCAACTCGAACAACCTGTTCGATAAGTCTATTGGCATATCCCCACTCATTGTCGTACCAGGCAAAGACCTTAACCAAATTTCCGCCAATCACTTGGGTAAGCGGTAAATCAACAATTGCGGATTCACCTCTTCCGATGATATCACTTGAAACCAAATTTCCTTCAGAAATAGCAACTATTCCCTTGTATAAGGGATTTTGTATTGCCTCTTTAAATGCATTATTGACCTCATCAGTTGTCGTATTCTTTTTCAGAATAAAAGTAAAGTCTGTAATGGAACCTGTTGCAACAGGAACTCTTAGTGCTGTTCCACCAAAAAGCCCTTCAAGTTCCGGGATCGTCTCCGTTGTAGAAATCGCAGCACCGGTTGATGTTGGAATAATATTTTCAGCAGCTGCACGGGCTCTACGCAAGTCTTTATGAGATCCATCTTGAAGATTTTGGTCATCGGTGTAACCGTGTGCCGTCGTAATTGCCGCTTTTTCTATTCCAAACTTGGAGTGAAGAATCGAAGCAACCGGAGCAACGCAATTTGTGGTACAAGAAGAGTTTGAAAGGATTTCTGGTAGATTCTCTTTCTCATTTACTCCAATTATATAAGTCCCCACATTCCCGCCTTTAACGGGGGCAGAAATAATAACTCTTTTTGCTCCACCGATAGCGTGTTTTTTAGCATCCTCCTCTGTAGTAAAGCGTCCTGTTGCCTCAATCACCACATCGACCCCGTATTTACCCCAAGGAATTTTCGCTGGATCTTTTTGAGCAAGAACCGGAACTTTTACATTCTTCTCCGAAATCATCAACTCTCCAATTAGAGGATCTTCATCTGTAACCTTTTCTGGCGCTTTGTACTCTGTACTTTGCACTAGGTGCTCGAATTTTCGATACATCGTATCAAAATTCGTCAAATGTGCCCAACCAGCCGTATTCATACTCCCGGAAGTGTTTATCGCAGCAAAAACAAGTTCATCCGAATGTTTTAAAATTCCAATTCTAAAAGCAATTCGGCCAATGCGACCAAAGCCGTTAATACCCACCTTAATCATATATTCATCCTAGCAGAGCATCGATTCCGGGTAAAGCCTTCGAAGCCAAAAATTCAAGCATTGCACCTCCTCCGACAGAAATCCAATCAAATTTACTTGTTAAATTAAATATTGTTAAGGCCGCTTCGGTATCACCTCCCCCGGCAATTTTATATGCAGGTGACGCCGCAACCGTCTCAAAAATTTCTTTTGTTCCTTGTCTATGACCCTCATCTTCATATTTCCCCAAAACCCCGGCAAGAACTATCGTCCCCACCTTCTCTATCTCTTCCCTAAATTTTTCAATTGTATGAAGAGTGATGTCTTCTTTATCTATATTAAGATTTCCGATTACAAGTTTTCCGTTTTGTGATCTCACGCTCTCAAGTCCACCATCTCCAAAGTATTCCGGAAGACGCCCCCCAACCAAAACTTTGTCGTAAATCTCAGAGAGTTTTTTTGCCATTTCAACTTTATCCTTTTTGATTCCCGAGATTAAAATAACAACCGGCCTTTGAAATTGCTTTCCCAAATGTTCCACCTCGGCAACAAACCTAAATCCTGCCACATGAGGTAATAATTTTGGTAAACCAACAATTGAAGCGTGGGCCCGATGGGAATTCGCAAAAGCCTCGTTAACATAAGCATCCCCCAATGAAGCCAAGTTCATCGCAAATCGTTCATTGTTTTCTTCTTCTCCTTTATCAAACCTCAAGTTCTCCCTTACCTCTGCTCCCCATTTATCAAAAAACGGCTGTAGGGGTTTAGTACTTAAGCTTTCGTCCACTTTCCCATCCGGCCGTCCTCTATGCCCAATTACAATAATTTGAGAGTTTTTGCTTTTTAGGTGATCCAAAGTCTCACCCGCCACCTCGAGCCTGGTAAAATCATTTTCAGGAACATCCAAATCCATTCTCACCAAAACTCTTTTTCCAGAAACATTCAGGTCTGTAAGTTTGGGCAGAAACATAAAATCAGTTTACCAACTAATAAGCTTGACTTCCACACACACCATGTCAAGAATTACCGCAGAGGTCTGCGGAGGGTGTGCATTTTTTGAAGAGATTGATGCTCCAATCCCAATGGCAATGGATGTGGCCACGAGCAAGCCTGTGGCGCCAGGCAGAAGAGGTTGTTCAGCTTGTAATGTTGCGTGGGCAGATACGCCTTGTGTAACCGGGGAATTCGAGCCAAAATCAGAACCAGAACTACCTGTACGGGAAAGTTAATTATTTACCTCTATTTTTTCTGATGATCTTTTCTCGAGAATTCTATCAAAAGTAAGAATTTTGGATCCGTCTATTTTTGTACAAGCTATCAAAAAACTGTCAACAAAGGGCCACTCTATCTTCAACTTTCAACCATTTTTGGGACAAAAGCACCTCCATACTCTCCGCAACTTCGTCTCTAGTTTTTTTGTAAAATGATTCTAATACGTAGCAACATTCCGCAATTACAACAACTTTTACCAGAAGCTTCCTTTTACCATCTTCTGCTTTTTTAAATATGTTTTTAGCTTCATCATAAAGACTCTCGTCATCTTTAACTAAATATCTCAAAATTATGTTTGTATCGATTATTTCCATCACATCTGTGCCCAATTCTCGGAGAAACTCTCTCTAGCTTTTTTTAACTGACTGTTTGTTAGCTTTATATCAGATTTTAATGATCCGCCTAGAGCCCAAAAATCTTTTCTGGGCATAACAGTTATTACCTCGCCGGTTTTTTGAATAACAGCCTTTGTGGCATTAAAAATTCCCATATCCCGCAAGAATAACTTGGGGATGGTCAACTGCCCTTGACTGGTTATAGAAACAACTTGTTGCATACCATTATTCAGAAGTCTAGAATCCTGAAATGACAATCGTGGCAGCACATTGCCAGAGAAATGAAAGAATAGGATCTATATTTCTTGATGATGAGAATATTAGTCGGGAAGAGCTACTTAAAAAAGCTATCGCCATTAAAGACTCTTGCCAAAAGACTCAAGGAACGTGTTTGGGTGAAGAGTGTTTAATTCATCAACTAGTAGAGGATTTAGACAAAGAGTTGAGCCAAAGAGGCTAATTATTTGCTTCGATTCTTTCGATTTCCTCCAAGCGCTTTTCGTACCTGGCCTTACCGGAAAATTTGGTCTTTAGAAATGCAATAAGCATGGCTTTGCCCTTTCGCTAGTATAATCCGCCGCAAGAACCAAAATATTCATATCATCATCTTCCCTTCCCTCCTTAATTTGCTTTGCAGATTTTCCAATTGCTGCTCTTGCGCCATCAAACTTATTCGCAGCAATATCGGCCCCAACCCCACTTCCGCAAAGAACTACTCCGCGGGAATTCTCATTAGCAGCAACAAGCGAGGCAACTTCAGAGGTGTATTTTGTAAAATTATCACCAGATTCTAGATTCTGGGCTCCAACGTCCAAGAAATCATATTTCATCTCAAATAGCCACTTGGCAATTTTTTCTTTTAATTCAAAACCCCTGTGATCGGCGCCGATAAACACTTTCATTGAAATCCTCCCACCAAATCCATTAACTCCTGCCTCGGATTCTCGGATTTCAAAATATCTGAAGCAACGGCAACTCCAACAGCTCCCAATTCCAAACTTTTTTTAACATCTTCGCGAGAGTGGACTCCAGCTCCAACTATTAGGGGAGTTCCTGCAGCATTAGCTATCTCGTGTGCTTGGGTAATAATTTCAGGTTGTGCTTGGGCGACCGAAGTTGTTAAACTCCCTATTAATTCGGGAGGCTCATATGCAACATAATTTGGATTAAGAGAGCAAATATTTTTAAGTTCTTCTAAATCTTTGGCAAAAATCAAGGTTTTTAATCCAACTTCTTTTGCGCGATCCGATGCTTTTGCCAATTCGTCAAAATTTGTAAATTTAGTTTCAGAGTGGTTTAAAAAAGTCCCAGTTGCTCCATCCTCATACACTGCTTCCGGAATTATTGACCCTGTGTTGGCTCCGAATTCAACAGGGTCTATTTTTTGAACCCAAACTTCAAGTGTGGTTGTGGTTACGATTTCTTTTACATCAGAAGCCTGAATTACCGGAATAATTTTTATCTGTGAGCTGTGGGCAACCTCCTCAAGAATTCTAGTCAATTCAACGGCTTTTTTGCCTGTCCCTTGCTCATAAGTCTTGTAGTTGACAAAAATCATGTAATTCCGAGTGTGGAATTTATTTTTCCTTGGTCAAATCCCAAAATTGTTTCTTTTGTTCCGTCATCCCTGATAATCAATGTAAACGGAACTCCCAAAAATCCTCCGGAGACCGCCGACATTTCCTCCCTAGCCGCCTCATCGATATCAACGAGTTTCTCGGTAAAAGCAATGTTTTTGGAGGCAAGATAGTCC
>Ga0075731_110_pt1 | contig 12272 bp, 13 predicted proteins | sample RifGroB1_FD_68423 | JGI IMG/M metagenome (GOLD analysis project Ga0075731, IMG submission 68423) | Microgenomates (Woesebacteria) bacterium GW2011_GWB1_41_10
CTTAAAAAACCAATAAGCCGTGGCCATGAATGCAACAAAAATAACAATCAAAACAGTGGAATACCAAATCGAATCCTTTTTCATTTCTTGAATTTTACACTAAAAGAAGCCGGTGCTATAATTCCGGCTATGGCAAATCTTATGGTTGAAGGTGGAATGCCATTGAGTGAAGAAGACTTAGCCGAGGCCAAAAAAAACGAGGGAACGCTATATGATTGGCTAGATGGTGGACCTCGACAAAAAGAAGAAAAAAAGAAAGAAAAAGAGCGAACTCCTGCAGGTGACTATGATACTTTACCAGTGTCCCCGTAAACCTTCAGGGTTTCTCTGGCCATTTGGGACCAACTATACCGCTTGACGAATTTTTGGGCAAAAGCGATTTTTTCTTTTCGAACATCTTCAGACATTTCCAAAACATTTTCCATAGCCTTTTCAATCGAGGTAAAGTCTAAAGGATTAAAATAAATGGCAGCGTCTTTATAGACTTCCCTAAAAACAGGAATGTCGCTGCATAATACCAATGTTCCTGCTTCCATGGCTTCGATCCCCGGAAGGCCGAATCCTTCAGAGAGAGACGGAAAAACAAACGCAACCGAATTCTTGTAAAGTTCCGTTAATTTTTCATCCGGGACAAATCCCAAAAGCTCGACAAAGTTTTCGGCCTTAAGCTCACGGACTTGCGTCTCGAGCCTTTTTGTAAATACATTTCTGCTTGAGGCAATTTTTAATGTCACGGGTTCGTTGGCAGATTTATTCAATAAAACCACAGCTTCTATCAATCTCTTTAGATTTTTATGCGGATAAGCATTGCCCGTATAGATAAAATATCTACTCATATATTACCTCCACTTTCTTCTCATCAATTTTGTAAAAATCAATTAGTTCTTTTTTAATGGAGTTACTCGGAACTACGATTTTTGCAGAACCCAAAACCGCCTTGGCAAATGAGAGATAGTAGCCCAATCTCCAAATTTGATAAATTGGAAAGGGTCTAACGGTTGCCTCTCCGCCTTTACTTTTATGCATAATAAGATCATGGATTGTAACTATATACTTACCGAAATATAAAAGCGGAACATTGAAGTGTGGGAAATGAACAATGTCCGGTTTAAACTTGGAAATTATAAAAGGGAGTTTAAACTGCTCCGTAAATGTGTAGTGCCTGAAGTCGGTTTCGACTTTTTTCCAATTCGGCGGAAATGACAATGTATTAAACTTGTCGCGTCTTAAAAGAATTATATACTCGTTTTTTGTATCGATTTTGGCCAGATTCTCAACCAAATTCATTGTATATACACCATTCCCCGTATGCTCCGGACCGTACATTCTGGCATCGATTAGGATTTTCACTGAAGTACGGTTCTAACAAAACGCACCAATTTTAAAAATTTAATTCCGGTTAGAACAAGTAGATTTATGGGAAGTATATAGCGATTCCAGAGGTGCTTCTTGTAAAAGATTTCCATTGAATTAACCGAAGCCATTCTAAACTTCAGCCGGGATGAAAGCGGAACTTTTTCCTTTGTTTCATTTTTTCCTTTTGATGCCCCTTTAAGATGAAGTATCTTAACTTTGGGATAATAAAAAATCTTGAAACCTTTGGCTCTAATTTTCCAGCAAAGATCAATATCTTCCCCGTCCAAAAAATAATCTTCTGAAAACCAGTTGGCCTCATCCAAAACTTTCTTGGGAGACAAATGATATGCCCCCTGAATCGCGTCAACCTCATGAGTTTTATTTTCAGAAACATCTTCATACCAATAAAGTCTGCCGCTCCCGAGGACAAGCCTCGAAAAAGATACCCACGGAGTTGGAAATCTTCTTCTGATGTCTTTATCGATCTTTCCGTTTGCTAAAACCAATTTACAAGTCATTGCGCCAATTTTTTGATCTGTCTTAATAAACCTAACCGATTCTTTTAAAACATCCTTGTAAACAACCGTATCGGAATTTAAGAAGAGAATATATTTGCCCTTCGCAATTTTTTTGGCCGCGTTATTGCCTTTTGCAAATCCCAGATTCTTTTTGTTGTTAAGAGCAATAACCCAAGGAAATTCCGCCTTTACCATTTCAAGACTACCATCAATTGAACCGTTATCTGCAACTATAACTTCAAAAGAAATTTCATCCCTAACTTTCTCCAAAGAATCAAGACAGTCCCTTAAAAGGTCTTTGGTGTTGAAACTAAGAATTATTATTGACAGCTCTGGTTTTTTCATAGAGTTCATCAAGCTTTTGGGCGACCACCTCCCAGGAAAACTTTTGCAATACCAACATTCTAGCCTTTTGGGACATGAATTGCATTCTCTTAGAATTTTTAAGAAGGCTAACCGCTTCCAATGCAATGTCACCAGGGTCATCCCTGATAATCACCTCAATCCCATCTTTGACACCCAAACCTTCAGCGCCTACCTTTGTGGTAATCAAGGGAAGATTTGAAGCCATTGCAGCAAAATGTTTAAGTCTTGTTCCGCCCGGACCCCTTAAAGGTGATGCAAACAATGACGAATGAAAGTAAGCGTTTCTGATACCCTCTTCATCGTCTTCCTTCAGGCTGTCAACTATTATCCTGTCGCTTTTTTGGGCCATAATTTTTTCCGGGATGTGTTGCCCTACAATCCAAAGCCTGGAATTCGGTAACTTTTCCAAAATTTTAGGGAAAACTTTCCCCAAAAGAAGTTCTGCTGCCTCAACATTCTGCAACCACTTGAAATTGGCAACAAAAAGAATTCTGGGATTTTTGTCGTCCCAACTCTTCTTTACTTTGAAAAAATCCATATTCACTCCGTTTGGAACAAGACCAACCTCCAAATCCGGAGCAAGCCTTAGCATTTGAGCTTTATCCGGATCGGAAACCGCAACAACCCCGTCCGCTTTTTTCCAAAAAGCCGTCTCCCAGAAACGAAGCTTTCCAACATCAATTGACAAAAGCCACCTAAGGATTGGGTTTTTTAAACTTTCCACATAATGTTTGTAAACAAGATATTCTATGGTTTGCTCGACCAGAAGAATCGGAATCTTGGTTTTGGGAATATTGGTCATTACATAAAAAGTCTCCGCGTGAATCAGATCATATTTATTTTTTGACAGCTCCTCAGAAACTGCAGCGCGAAACTGACGGGAAAGATATATGCAAACCAAAAAGGGATAAGCAGTTAAGCCTGCAAGAATTACGTTTAACGGATTCCAGGCCTGCCTTCTTTCAAACACCCGTATCTTTTTACAATACTTTTGCAGTTCGGGAATATACTTCCTTTCCTCATTGCGTCTTATATAGCAAAACAGGGTTATGTCGTGCTTTTTAGAAAGCTGTTTAAGGAGATTATATGAGCGAATCTGCCCACCTGACGAAGGTGGAAACGGCAAATACGGCGTCAGCATCAAAATCTTCATAATTCAAGTACACCTCGGAGGTGTATTAGATAGGACACATCGGGATATTTGGTCAACAAAATTCTCATTTTTTCAATCTTTTGTGTAAATCTAAGATTATAAATTTGTCAGTTTTTTTAAGGGTTGCGAATATTTTGGAAAACTGAAGGGTATCGGCGCTCGCAAGGTCAACCGAAACATAATAATCAGCACCTTTTTCTATGATATTATCGATTGAACTATCAACCGCAGGCCATCCCCTGCGATTGGTAGCATACAAAAAGGCGGTATCTCCATTATAAGGGGTAACAACCAGCGCATCTTTCGGCGTAATCTCATCAACTACTTTCCCAGCTTCGATTATTTCGTAGTGGTTTACCTGGTAAAAGGGTTTAACTCTATCCCATCCGATCAGAAGCATAAGAAAGATTGAAAATAGAACCAAGATTTTTGAACGGCTCCACAACCAAAAAGCTCCGTCTGCCAAAGCTAAAGAAACTGCAGGGATAATTAAAATCTGATAATAATCGTGGCGAACATTTGCTGAGGCTACAACGGAAACATACAAAAACATTCCTACCAAAAACCTAAGGATAAATTTATTTACATTCTTTTTAATTAGTGCTGCAGCAAAAAGAATAAGTCCCCACCCGCCCAAGATTATTATTCCTAACCTTTCTCCAAAGAGCCATTTCCAAAACGCCAAGTGAAATCTGATTCTGTCCCCGTTAAATGCCCAATCCCAAAAAGGAATACCCTCCGGAAATTGAGAAGTCCACATTCTCCAGGCAAAGAATGGCGCAAGAATCAAAAAGGCAAAGGTTAATGTATTTCTTAAATTCTTTTTGTCCATGAAAAAAGATGTGAAAGGCAAAAGATAAAAAGCAAAATAGGGTTTTTGCAAAAGGGCAAGGGCAAAAACCAACCCTGACAAAACAACGCTCTTTTCAAAAAAATACAACCCGGCAACAGCAAACAAAACCCCCAAGGGATCAGGTAAAACCACTCGCGAAAAATAAATATTAAAGGGTAGAAAGATAAAGAAAAAGGCCGTAAGTAACCCTACTTTTGTATTTGCATACTTCTTACCCAAAAGGAAGATAAAAACAGCTGAAATAATTGATATAAAAGATGTCAAAAGTCTCCCCAAAAGTTCAAGATTTACATTAGGGAAAATTTTAAATAAACCGGCGTGAACAGCATTATAAATCGGGAATTCAACCATCCGATAGCCTTCCGGATTAAAAATTCCTGTCTGGATACTTGAGACATCGTGGTAACGCGGGTAAAGAAGGTTAACTCCGCTTTCAACAAAAGTCTTTGAAACGGAAGCTGTATCGGCCTGGCGCCAGCTATGCCAATCGGCAATGGGATTGTCTATTTTATAAAGTCTCACAACAAAGCCAACAATTAAGATTAATGATAACAATATATATTCTAGTTTAAATTTTTTGTTCATTTAGTTTGTCTTTAATCAAATACACGGCCAATGCAATAAAAAGCCAGAGCATTATCGCAAACTTTGATGCTTCAAATATATCAATAAACATTGCATTCAGAAGTATTCCGACAAATCCTCCAATAATACCCGCGATAAAACCTTTCTCAATATCGGTAAAGTCATTAAGCCGGTCTCTCACCTTGTAAAAAACTTCACTAACCCTAACCAGTATGAGAATAAATGCCGAAAAACCTAGTATCCCGACTTCGCCAAGAGCACGTAAATAATCATTATCCGTTGCCAAACCAATAGATGAATACCCTGTCCCGATAATGGGATTTTTAATAAAAGCCCGTAACGCCCTTGGCCATTCAACATTAAATCTAATTGATGTAGACCTGTCTTCAACGACCGAGACCGGGCTTGATTCTTGAGCATAAACACCCAGGTTTAAATATCTGCCAAGTAGAGCCTGCGATGAAAAAAAGAAAATAAGACTTACAAAAATTACCAAAAAGACTTCTTTGTATTTTTTCAACAAAACTAGCGCCAAAGTTGAGGACACAAGGTAGGAGATAACAGAGATTCTTGATACCGAATTCGTAAGAAGCCAGAGGCCGAAAAGCGCAGTTGCGAAAAGAAATATCCTTGAAATTTTATCCTTATAGATAAAGAGAAGCGAAATAAAAATGGGTAAAATTAAAACCAAAAAAGAAGCAAGATCATAATGCCCCGCAAATGTCGAGTTTATATGGCTCCCCGGAATCCACCTCAGAGCAACGCCTTTGGAGTACTCTTCATTTTGGGTAATTATCACTGGAAAATTTAAGTATCTTTGACCCACGCCATACACAAAAATAATAAATACGGTCAGCATTAATGTCTTTACATAAAATTCAATATTTCTGACGGGTAGAAACGCCCAGACCGCAAAAAGAGGAATCAAATATTCAAGCCTTCTTGCCAAATGCAAAAAACCAATTCCGGGGGTAACTGTCCGGGTCAAAAAAATTCCTGAAATGAGCGATGTTGCACCTATCAGAAAAAAAACTAAAAACGAGCGCAAAATGCTATCTTTTACAAACTCTTTTAGGCGGAGAATTATCTTGACTAACGTAACTGCCGCCAAAATCAAAAGCAGGAAATCCTCAAAACGAATGGAAACATAAATTCCTGGAATTCTTACAAAGGGGAACTTGGGATAAAGAGGAATAATGACAATAAGAGTGGCAATCAGATATTTGAAATTGTCTTCAAGCAGTGACAAAAACTTTTGCATAAACTTTTCCGAAAATCGGAATTCGGAGCAAAGCTCCGAACTTCAATATAACTCTTAAAATCGGATACTGCCACTTTGGCATACGAAGTTGGTAAAAAGTTTTGAGGCTTTTTACCTCATTAATTAACGGGAATTCGGCAGTTGAGCTTGCCCCTCCGTAATGAATAATGTTCCAGCGCGGCAGATACCAGACTTGCCAGCCGGCCACCTTAGCCCTAAAGCATAAATCAACTTCCTCTACATACATAAAGTAGGCCTTATCAAATCCCCCAACCTCATCATAGATTTCTTTTCTCATAAGCAGGAATGCACCGGTTACCCAATCCATTTGTTTTTCTTTCCTGAAAAAGTCGATGTTTTTGTCAAATGGAGAAAGTCCGTGCATGGGGTGAAAGGGTTTAATAAGCTTCATTATTCCCGGAATGTCATCTAAAAAGCTCATCCAGGCAAAAACCCGCGCAAGGGTTGGAAAATATCCACCAGTACCTTGAATTTTCCCGTCCTTAAATCGCAACCCGCAGCTTGCAATTCCGGCTTTGGGATTTTTGTCCATCCATGAGACCATATTTGCTAGGACATTACTGCCTACTAAAGTATCGGAATTAAGAAGTAGAACATATCTGCCATTTGAAATCTCCATCCCTTGATTGTTTGCCTGTCCGAAGCCTCTGTTATCTTTATTGGCAATTAATCTTACTGGGAATTTTTTCAGCATCGCAACAGACCCGTCCTTCGAATCATTATCAACCACTATAAATTCATAAGTTATTCCCTTGGTATTTTTGATAACGGATTCTATACATTCTCGGGTCAACTTTTCCGTATTAAAACTGATTATTACTATGGATAAATCTACCAAATTCTTATTTGGCCAAGCTTTGCTTATTTTTTCAGCCATTCCTTAATTAGTATAACCGAACCAACATATGACAATATCACAACAGCTATCCTGACAAAAATATTTGAGGGAACAAGCTTAACAATAATTTTTTGTCTCCAAGAAAGACCTTCGATATTTATAGCATCTTTCTCTACCTTTGGTTCAAAGCCATTGATAAATACACTCTCCCGCAGAGGATGAACAATTTCCTCCAAAAAAGTGCTTCTGGTCTGATCCCGTATTATGGTTCTTGATTCTTCAGGCGGGTAATTAAGATTTAAGCCCCACTTAAACTCCTTTTTGTAGTGAGACATGACTTCCTCACGGGTAAAATTCGTAAAATAAGCCCGCCTTAATGGACTTTCACTGTCCGCCGGCTCTTTTGACTGCAACGCATCAGCCGGAGGTGCTGGAAACCCCGGTTCAGGAAGTACCACATACCCCAAAAGTGCCAAAAAAAACAAGGAAATTAAGAATAATAATACTTTCTTCATTGAAAAAGACGTGCACGGCCGAGGCGGTAACTTGGATTTTTATTGGCCCTCTCACCGATTACTTTTGCGGGAACGCCGCCAACAATTGAATAATCAGGAACATCCTTGACAACAACCGCGCCCGCAGCAACTACCGCACCTTTGCCAATTTTTACACCCGGTAAAATTATTGCCCTTGGACCGATAAACACGTAATCCTCAATCTCAACCGGCGCTTCTATTGCAGAAAAATCATCTTTTGACAAATCATGTTCAGAGTTATAAATCATCACGCTTGAGGCAATATCTACATGATTTCCAATCTTGAGTTTTGCCCTTCCGTCCAAAAAAGCATGATCGCCAATTATCGTATCTTCTCCAATACTAATATTTTTAGGCTGGAAAAAGCTTGCCCACATATGAATAGTTGATCCCTTCCCAATCTTTATGCCAAAAAATCGGTATTTAATCTTTCTGATAGTATGGGAAGGAATATGTCCCATCCAGCGAAGAAGCATCAATTCAAAATCCAGCCAATAATTGGATATTCTATTCACAACTTTCATAAAAATTTCGTCAGTTGTTAAAACCTTACCGTTCTTATTTTTCATTTGCGATTATCTCCAAAGTTTCTCTTGCACACTTTTCCCAGGAAAAGTCTTTAACCTGCAACAGACCCGCCGCAACTATTCTATTATACTTCTTCCCATTCGCGGAAAGAACCTCCCCAATTCCCTGAGCAATGCTTTTTGGGTCCCCCGGATCAACCAGAATTCCGGCATTGCCTACAACCTCCGGCAGGCTTGCTACGTTGGCGGCAACCACAGGAGTTCCCACCGCCATCGCCGAAAGAACATCTAACCCGAAGCCCTCCCAAAAGGAAGGAATTACAAAAACTTTCGCTCCGGCAATAAGTACCGGTTTATCTTTATCCGGCACAAACCCAGTAAAAATGATATTCTTGGAAAGTCCCAATTCTTCGGCTTTTTTGAAGATAGTATCGAACATCCAGCCTTTTTTACCGGCAATTACTAACTGGATACTAGGATACTTAGATACTAAGATACTAAAAGCTTCGAGGAGACCTTCAATATTCTTGCTTGGTTTCAGAGTTCCAATACTAACGATATAGTCATCAACTATGTGATATCTTTCTTTGACCCGTCGCACATTCTCAGGGGAAATCTTTGTATTAAATTTCCTTGAATCGTATCCCGGATATGTAACATAAACTTTTCGTTTCGAGAATGGATAGTGTCGCACAATGTCCTTCTTTGTGCTTTCGGAAATAGAAATGATATACTTTGATACAAAAATAGAAATAGCGCTCCACCATTTTAACTGCCAAAACACTTTTTTTGTAAATTGTCCCGAGAATTTGAGATAACCAAGGTCCATAATTGAACAAATCCGGGGAAATGGCAAAAATGGCACCGTGTAATGACTTGGGGTGAACAAAATCTCAATTCCGTCGGGATTTTTCCAGAGATAGGGCATCAATTTAGTAATAATCCAAAAATTTCCCCCGGGAATGATTTTATATTTGAAGTTTTGAGTTTCCTTCGGCATGTCACGAAGCGGTTTATCTCTAAGATATACTATAAGACTATGTTCACCACTCTTTATATCCTGTAGTTTGCGAAGATTTTTTAAAACTTCCCAGGCATAAGTGTTTACCCCCACTCTTTGCTTCACATTAGCCTCATTTCCATCAATTCCAATGATCATATGAGTTAATTATATCCCGTTGACAGGATTTCTAAAACAGGGATAGTATATAAGTATGAACATGAAGGATAAAGATGAAGTAACAAAAATCGTCACGGATGCTCTCAATGACGTTGTTATCCCCGCCATAGAAGGCGTGGAGGAAAGGCTTACTGAAAAACTGGCTTCCAAAGAAGATCTGCAAAAAGCGAAACACGATCTTGAAAGTCAAATAGATACCCTTGATAGAAAATTCGATTCCCACTTCGCTGTCGCTTAAGAATACACTTCCGAGGTGTATTTGTACCTCCACATCGGGATAAAGGTCTATTCCCCAATTTCCTTATACACATTCAGAGTTTCCCTTGCTGTTTTTTCCCAGGAGAAGGCTTTGACCCGCTTTGAGCCGAGGGAGATATAGGTTTTAGGAGCAGAAAGGGCCTTCTCTATTCCTTCCGCTATTGAGTTAACATTATAAGGGTCGACAAGAACCGCAGCACTCCCTGCATTAGATGTCACAACGGGCACTCCACAAGCAAATCCGTCAAGAATCGGTACCCCAAACCCCTCATAAAGGGAAGCGAATACCAAGGCTTTTGCACCGGTTAGTAGGGGAGACAAATCCCCATCGGGAACGTGACCCAAGAATCTGACTCCCCTTTCGTCTTCAAAATGTGTTCCCTTCCTCTCCCCCACCACGATCAGTTTCAGGTTTTTACCCGATTTCGAGAGATGAAATGCAGAAATAATCCTGTCCAGATTCTTCCAGGATTTTGTTCCAATCGAAATAATATAATCGTTACGTATTTGGTATCTTCTTTTAACGTTCTGGACATCTTGGTCATTCACCTTACCTAAATTCGAGGCCTCAGGAATCACCCTAATAATCGACGGGTCAAATCCAAACTCTACCAAATCCTTCTTCGTATTCTCACTTGGAACAATTACTCTTCTGGCTTCTCTTGCAACCCACTTCATCCTATCTCTATGGGCGGATAGTATCACCTTGGGAATAATTCTTGGGAACTTTAACGGAATCAAATCATGAACAGTAGTGACCTTAGGAAACCTTGATGGAGGTTCGGCCCAATCGGATGTGTGGATCAAATCAACCTCTCCTATAAGCTTTTCTATTGGCAGAATGTGGAGTTTATTCCAAACGATATCGGCAACAACCGGAGGAATAGGAAACACCTTTGCCTTAGGAAAGGCCGTTAACATCTCCTTTTTCCTCCTAAAGGCACCCGCAAACAATACATATTCATTACTCCCATCAATTCTGGGCAGTATTTCGGCAAGATGCCTTCTGTAATGCGAAACCCCCGTTCCGTAAACAATCTGGCTAATATCAATTGCGATACGCATATAGGTAAAATTCTACTCCGTTAAAACTATATTCAGAGACTTTATTATACCCCAGGCTCTCGATTTTCTTTCTTACCGAATCGGTCGGATCAAAAACCTGCCAAACATACCTCGAGAGCCACACTCTCTTACCGCTTGGTTCAGTTACTATCTGCCCACCCTTTCTGTAATAGATAAGGGCCTCTTTTTGCGAGTCCGCAGGAAAAATAACTTGATCATTACCTATCGCAATAGCGGCGGCTCTCCAATCTTCACGGTGGAAGCGAGGGATCAATAAGTAATAAGTAATAAGTAATAAGTTAAGACCCAAAACTAACCATAAAAAAAGTTTTGACTTAATTCCAGAAGCCACCAGAACATAAAATGCCGGCAATACAAACAAAAACCTGAAATAACTTAAAACAGGTACCCAAAAACTGATAACAACACCTAAGGCGAGTGGAACTAACAACCAGAGCCAAATTATTTTTGGAGCCTCGCGGCCCCGATATACTAAGTAACCAAGTAACAAACCAACTAATTCCACTACCAACACATACAACCATTTATCGTCAAGGCTTACCCTCCCAATCATAAACTTAACCGGTATCAAAATAAGATTTTTAAATGAGGTTTGACCCAAAAGTTGCGACCAGGCGGGGGATTCGGCTGAAACTTGCAAGCCGGAACTAAACTGTTTTAAAAAGTAGGGAAGCCATAATACTCCAAAACCTACCAAAATAATGTGCGACGCAAGCAATTTTTTCCAGAATCCTCTACCTAAATACCAAAAAACGGGCAGAATTAATAAAGCAACATAATCAGTTGCGCCTATCAAAAATAAGGAAATCGAAAATAGAACCCACCACTCTACCCTACTTCGCTTAGTTATTTTTACGAATGAAAAAATTGCCAATGCAACCAAAAACATTGCCATCGAATACATTCTGGCTTCCTGAGCGTAATAGAAAAGAAGTGGCGAGGTTGCCAGAAGCAAAGCCCATACCTTACCATACATTTTGTAGACTAAATAAACAGTTAAAAGAGCGAATATTAAAGATGGCGTCCGCAAAGAGACTTCAGAACTTCCAAAAACACCTATCCAGAACTTCATGAGCAAGTAATATAAAGGCGGATGAAAATCCCCGGGTAGGAATTTATTAAAAATATCTGTCAAAGGCATTTTGGCAACCAGTGCGGTAGTTGCCTCATCAAGCCATAAAGATTCTGTCATTTATACCCCTTTCCAAATAAGAAATACTCTAAAACTCCTATCGTTGCACCAAGAATAAAAACAATCTTAAAAATCAAAAATGCGGGTAACAGTTTAATTGGGAACAAGGCTTTAATTAATCCACCGATAATCCCAAACTTATATTTTCTCTTCGCCGTCCACTTCGCCTGGACAAAAACATCCTTAAGACTATCAGGATTTTTGTGAAAGAAGATCGCACCAGGTGCTACTATTGCTTCCACCCCCAATCTTTGCGATAAGCTCCAGTCATCGGTATACCCCGCTTTCTCATCAAACCCACCTACCTTTTCAAATTCGCTCTTTAGAATTGCTCTAAAAACAGGCTGGTGATTGGGATAATCCTTGCTGTGCATACGATCTTTAGGTAATCCCCTATTAAGATTCCAGCAAACCGCCCAAACGTTATCTTTATTCGCCAGGTATTCCTCCTTACTGAAGGTTCCGATCGCGCTTCCAGCAAGAATTGGTTTAATCAGATTTCCAACAAAGTCCCTGTCAAAAGTCATATCGGCATCCACAAA
>Ga0075731_122_pt1 | contig 11970 bp, 9 predicted proteins | sample RifGroB1_FD_68423 | JGI IMG/M metagenome (GOLD analysis project Ga0075731, IMG submission 68423) | Microgenomates (Woesebacteria) bacterium GW2011_GWB1_41_10
AATACCAGCCAAAATTATCCACCCAAGGCTTTGGAGGAAGCTTTCCCGCCATCACATATAATCCCGAGTGTGGGCCTAAAAGATACACACTGCCATCAACCTCTTTTTGAACTATGCTTGCCAATCTCAAATCACTAGCGCCCCAAAACCTCGTCTCTTTTTGCCAGCTGGTTTTGAGAGCTGGAAGGGTAATGAAAGTAATAAGTAAAAAATAATAAGTAATAAATAAAAAGCGAGGTACTTTAAAACTTTTTAGAGAAACACCGAATAAAATTGCCGAAAACGCGATAGCCAATTGAAAATGGAAAAAGGAAAAACGCGGATAGACCATTATTATAGATAATAGATAATAAATAATAAGTAATAAGTAATTCTTACGCAAAAACAAAATAATTGCTGGAAGCGATAGTAAAATAACGACAAGCCATTCACGGCTATTCAAAACTGCCTCGACATAGCCGGGAAACTCTCCCCAATAGGTAAGGGGGTAAACAACTGTCCAGTTGAAAAATCCCTGGACTGCACCCTCGGTAATTAGTCTTACTAATAGAACTAAAAATAAAAACAACGGGCCTGCTGCCAGTTTGATAACAAAATTAAACCTTTTTTCGGTAATAAGTAACCACAATCCGCTGACTACTAAAAACAACACTGCTGTTTGTTTGGTTAATGCAGCAACTCCCAGAAAAACTCCACTCAAAAGATACTTCTTGTCTAAAAAAAAGAAAGTCCCCAGCAAAACCGGGGGGAGAATCGCCAAATCAAACCAAAGCTGATTGCCACTAAGAAATGGCTGAGTAAGAACATAGAACAGCAAACTGCCCACAGCCAACAGACTACGGCTTGTTACTTTCTTAACAATTAAAAAGATCAAAATATCACTTACCAAAATAATTGCCCAAGTCGCAAGCTTTAAAACAATCAGTTTATAGCCAAAAAGTTTATAAAGGATACTAAGCCCCAGGACCAAAACCGGAGGATAAGGATAGACCATGTCTTTATAAAGCAAGAAACCGTTATTACGAAGAAAGGCATACGAAAACATCTCAGGCCATGCGGTAAACTGGAGATTTATTAGAAGTAATAAATGTAATCCAAGTAGCATAAGTAATAACAGCCAAAATTTCTTCACAAAATTCATAATTTTGCCAAGCTCCGCTTATATTTCCTCCCGATTAGACTCATGCTATCGCCCATTTGCAAGGCAGTAGCGATTAGAGAATAGGGAATAGTAAAGATATCAAGTAAAAATCGCTTACGTTTAAGTTCCAATAATGGGCAAAATGAATTACTTTAAAACCTGCTTTTCCAAATATTTTGCTCAGACTTTCTCCTGTAAATTGGTGTTTATGCTCTTTAGGCAATCGATAAGGCCAATATCTTCCCAGTATTTTCGCCCCTAAGCCTCCGGCATTGGGAACATCAACAAACAAAATGCCATTTTTCTTCAAGACTTTGTAAACTTTTTTCAAAACAAACATGGGATTATCCATATGCTCCAACGTATGGTTTAAAATCACCAGATCAAAATAATTTTTTGGTAGATCTGTCTTCTCAAAATGTTCATGAATTATTTTTATCTCTCCGGCTGACGACCTGGAAGGATCTACGCCCAAAACTTCCCAGCCTTCTTTTTTAAAAATAGACAAAAAAGTTCCAGTCGAAGCACCTATATCCAAAACTCGGCCACTTCGGTTCCCCACTTCGGAAGTGTGCCTGGACACTTCCGAAGTGTACTTCAGAATCAAATTAAATCTTNTCAAACTTTTTATAATCCTCGTCCCTGTGATAATTCATATGATTCTTCTTTTGATTTTTTTTAACGGTGTTTCAAAAAAAGCCTTTAGCTTATATCTTACGGCCATCGGTCTCCAAGGGCTTGGGACAAAATCGGGTCGATCTTTAAAAAATACTTCCGGATAATAAAAATCGGGCGCAAACTCCTCCCCTATTTCATATTTATTCTTTTTTAAAAAACTTGCGTGCAGATACGGCTTATCCAAAAACAATATTTTTTCTTCCGGCAAATTCTGGACCTTTACCCCGTCTTTGGTCACAAATGCCTCATTGGGATAAACCCCCTCCAAATGAAGTCCGGGAGAATTCTTAACTGCCCTAATATTATAATGCCCCACCCTGCCGGCAATCTTATATCTTCCCGCTTTTTCTTCCTGATAATGAAATATATCACCTATAAGCATATAGTTGGGAACCACAACGCAATCAATATTGCTTTGGATATTAGATATCAAATACTCGATACTGGGTTCATACCAAATTTCATCGCCGTCGAGAATAAAAATCCAGTCAGACTTGGTTTCATCAAGCATTCGTTGACGGGCGACCTCAGGGCGGACCCCGGACGCATCCTTAAAAGTAATTTTGGAATTTTTAATCGATTTTATTATTTTAACAGTCGAATCACTCGAGCCGTTATCCCAAACACGCATCTCATCCACATAATCAATAACAGAATTTATTGCAAACCAGACAAACCTTTCTTCGTTTTTGACTAATGTATGTGCGACAATTCCCATTTTGCTTTAAGGCCCGTGACAACAAGTGTTGAAAGATTCCAAATTCCAATTACAATAACAGGACCGTAAATCCCAAACTTAGGAATAAGAATAATGTTTCCCAAAATGATTAGCGGGAGCTGGATGACAGAAAGAAGAGCAATAATTCTTGGCTTGTGGAATGTGTAAATTAAAGCGTTTACAGAAGGATTTGAGAGAGCAAAAGGAATAAGACCAACCAAAAGCCATTTGAGTACCCCCGCCGAAAGACCGTATTTCGGTCCAAGAAGTGAAATTATCGGTCCCACCAGAACCACTCCGATCAAAACTCCAAATCCCAAAAGAAGAGAAAGTAAAACTGTTTTTCTATAATATTTTATTAAGTGCTCGCTTTTATAACTTGCAAGGCGGGTTGCGATTACCGTTGCAAAACTGGCAATTAATATCGTTACCGCATTTGGAAGCTGCCTTGCAGCTCCCACAATTCCCGCCTCAAACGATCCCGCAAGCTGAATAAGAAGAATAGAGTCCACACGGGAAGAAATCGAACCCACGGACCTATTTACTCCCATCCAAAGAGAGAATTTTGACACTTTTTTAAATATCGTGAGAAATTTTGGAGAAAAACTAAGAGTGGGTCTTTCAAATAAAAGTGATACTAAAAATGTTACTACGGGGGAAAAGAAAAATACGGCAAATAAAATTGATATATCGAATATCCCAAAAAACCTAAAGATAAGCAAGAAGACCATCCGGAAAAAATTGGTCAGAGCAATAAGTGCCGAAGAAGTAAGCCAAATTCTTTTTGCCTGGAGAAATGAAACTTGAAAGTCAATTAACAAAGAACCTATTAATCCAAACGCTGTAAAATAAATAAGAGTGGAATTATCTGTTTTCAAAAAGTAGCCAGAAAGAGACTTTGAGAAAATAATCATCAAAACCGAAAAGACGAGTGCAGTTATTAATCTTGTTGTTAAAATAACGCTTGCTACTTCATCAACTTCTCTCTTCTTACCCTCCGACCAGAGACCCGAAACGAATTTAAATAGTCCGGAAGATAATCCCAATTCCGAAAATGCAAAAAGAATTACCATAAGTCCTCCCGCAGCGCTAAAAATTCCCCAACCGGATGGCTCAATGGCACGAGCGGCAAGGATTGCGAAAATTATTCCAAAGAAAAAAGAAACAATATTCCCGACAAAAACGATATAAATATCCTTAGCGGTTTTTGAAAAAACAAGATTTTTAATCGTCAAGAAAAAGTCATCCATAACCAGAAATTATACTACAGTCGGGTTCCCAAGACCGTAATCGCTCCAAAGTTCTTCTCTTTAACGGTTTCACCTTTTTTTTCAATCCACTCTTTCCCCAAAATCTTATGGACGTCCGGGATTCTAAGCGAATTATCAATTATCACATACAAATATTTTTCATTTCCGAAGGGACCCCGCAAAGAATCAGATGGGTGAAGTTGATCTCCACCCCACCACGAAGGTAAATATCCATAATTCTTCTTGCCGTACCACTCGTAGTGATAAGACCATACCGCATTTATATAAAGTGGGTTTGTCACTGAATTAATCCCAAATGGTTCATTGTTCGAAAGTTTGTAGGTGTAGTCAACTACGGCCAACTGGGTTGACAAGAAAGCCGATGCATCCGGTTCAAGAATAGAATTTCCATTTAGTTTATCTTTTCTAAGGGTGTTTAAATTAACAATGCTAATAAGAACTATGATAAAAGTTAAAATAGCGGAATTGATTTTACTCAAAATAAATGAGGCCAGGAGAATCATTGCCGGAGGAAGGCTAATTAAAAACCAGGGGGCCCCGTGATACCCCAAGGCAAGCATTAGAAATGGAGTGAAGAGATAAACAGCCAGGAAGGAAAGGGCTTTTCTGTCCGAGGTTTTTTTGAACAGGTAAAGGACAAAAACAATAAGCACAACCACTCCTGACACTTTACCAAAGCTAACCGGCAGAATGCTTTGAGAAAATGTTTCAAAAAATCTATCAATAAATAAACGAAGGTTATTAATAAACCCCTGGTTTGAAGTTCCTACAACCAAAAAAGATTCCAATAAAGACCTGACGCCGGAGAAATGATACTTAATCTCTGTCAAAATCATTGTTAAGGTAGCCAAACAAAAAGCCGCAAAAGAAAAGAGGATTTGTTTAATGTCTTTTTTCCTAAATAGCAAGATTCCTAAAATAAATACGGGGATTAAGTAAAGAAAAAAAAGTTCAAATTGAATCGAGAGACCCAGAAAGAAAGCAGCCGGAATCATGAATCTTGAATCTTGGTCAATAAACTTCCACAGAAAAAAGAAAAATAGCGGTACGATCAAAAGAGTTGGAGAAGGGTTCGAAATCCAAGCGCTATATTCAATCAAATAAAATGATACTGCGGATAGGCAAGCGGAAATTATTGCCACCTTATTATTTTTAAAAAGGCTTTTAGCAAAATTAAAAAGTACAAGGTAAATCAACGCATTAAAAAAAGCGTTCCAAAGAGCTACTGCAATCGGGCTACCTCCGAAAAATATTAATGGGGGCAAGATATAGTATAAAAAAAGGATGCCATGGTGAAGATCTGGATTATTCCCGGCTGTAGGCCCAATTATTTTCAAATCTAGATCTTTATATATCGACCAGGAAGAAGAAAGATCCCGCACCTGGTCAAATCCCAAAATAATATTTCCGGGTAGAATAAAAAGAATCCTAAAAAGAAAAGCTAAAGCAAATACTAAAAGATAGAGTTTTTTGGACACTAGATCATTATAAGAAGGATTATCAAAAGCGCCAATATAGAAACCGCCGACCAATAAATTCCCCAACGGACGACCTCCTGACCCTTAAACTCAACTCCCAAATCACGCCAATCATTTTTAATATAAAAACCATTAATCATGGAGAAAACAGGCACTGATTCAAAATAATCCCTCCCTCTTTTCAGCTTCCATTGAGAATCGTACTTTTCATTATAAATAACCCAGAAATTCTTTCCCTTATTTTCAAGGCTATATCTCAAACTACCGACTTTGTTTACTTTAAGAGATTCAATTTCAACCGTTTTTATTTCCTCAAGTTTTGTCTCGGAGAAGGTGGTTAAAAAAGCATCTGCAAGTCCAAAGGCAGCATTAAATTCACTTTTGGGAACAAGAGCAACCACATTCAAAATCTGCAAATCGGAATTATTTTCAATTACCTGCGCATAATCACCCTTTTGGAGATTTAGAGAAGTTGTTTCCCATTTAAAACTGCTTTGACCTTCTGACGGAATCATTATTCGCTTGGCAAAAACGTATTCACCTGATTCAGGAACTTCAAATTTAAATTCCATCTTCTCACTTTTTTGGGTGGAAAAAGCGAGGCCTTTTGCATAATCAAAGTCTGTGAATTTAACCCCTCGTATTAGAAGTTCATATTTATATTTTAAATTTTGGTCTTTAGAATAAACCGCCCACTCATTTTTCAAAGCCTGTTCGGGCGAGATAAAATATTTCTGCAAAAAACTCATGGCAAGATCGGTTTTATTCTTGCCGTTAAAAAAAATTTTCACCGAGGCCGGATCTTTGCCCTGCAATATCTTAGGATTCCATTTTCCATCCTCTAAATAAACCGCGGGAACTCGAGGACGTTCCGAAAGAAAAGGCCCAACGACGATAGTCAAAGTGTCTACCGTATAAAATCGGGGATAAGATTTCTCAATTGTATAAATAGGTACTCCGACTCCCCAATCAGTCTTTGTTAAATTTTTATTTCCATCAACCAAACGAAGAATTGTATCCCAGCTTTTTTTGTCCTCTGTACTTTTCGAAATTTCCCGAGGATTATCTGATAAAATAAGATTTCTTACTCCAAGGACTCTAAGCCACTCTATAAAATTCTCATTGTTAAGAAAATTGAAAACATCTTCACTTGCATTAAGACTTGCAAATGGCCAAAAACGTACCAGATCACGGGCATCTAGAGCGGGGTTAGCATCTGTCTCGTAAGTCATGGGGTGTCGCTCGGGAAACCAGACTGATCTGTAAAAACCATTGTCGGCTTTTAGCTTTTCGTAAATTCTTTCATAACCTGAAGGTTGCGGCCGATTAGAAAGAACAAAATTCATTTTCCCGATTAAACCGGGGTAAACAAGAAACAAGATGTAGATGTAGGATATAAGATGTAAGATAATAGATCTTTTTTCAAGTGCTTGACCGATAAGAATTCCGCCAAACAAGATAAGCGGCATAAAAAATTTGGTTGAATCACGAAAAGCGGTTCCCAACGGTAAAGCCCCGAAAGAAAGAAACATAAAAATCAAAAACAAAATCAAAAATTTTTTCTCCTTGTTTAAAATTCCTCCCAACAAAATTAGGATTGGTATGCCAACAAAATAAAATGGCGGACGGGAAACCTGACCAAAAAGGTTTTGGGGCCAGTGGGGCGAGAATAAAGCCAACGGGTAATACCATTTCAGTTTTACTGCTCCGGAAACTATCGCAAGACCAACGTCACCATTTTTAAACAAAGGGTAAAGCCAATACATATTTATTCCCAACCAAGAAATAATGAGTGGCAGTAAGTAAATTAAAGAAGTAAACTTTTGCTCCAAGGCTTGCCAAAAGAAAATTGTCACTATCGCAATCATCGTTACTCTGGGATCAGCTATTCCGCCCAGCACTAAAAACATCAAACTTAAAAAGAAACTTTTGAGATTCGGACCATCTAAGAACTTTCTTAAAAAAAGTAAGATCAAAGGAAATAAACCATAAGCCAAGGCTACGCCGGCTTGCCCGCCATCGATAAGTAATAAGTAATAAGTGTTTATTAAATAGACTAGAACTGAAAAAAAGCTAACCACTGGAGCAAATTTCAAATATCTAGTCAAAAAATATATTCCCAATCCGGCAAGCATTATTGACGGAAAGTAAAAAAGAATCCTAACGGCTAGATCGTTATTACCGATTAGGCCATAGATGAACATCAAAGGCCAAATAAAAATAAGCGAGTTAATTCCGCCAAAACTATTTCCCCGTGAGTCCCAAGCTAAAGGCTCACCAACCAACTGCCTAATTTCTTCGGGGTAAAAATGGGGTGCGTCTCCCCAAGCCAAAGGGCCAGGGAAAAAAAGTGATTTGAATACAAATAGCGCAGGCAAAATTAGTGCTATACTAATGACCAATTTTCTAATCATGGCAATCGTAATTATACTAGCTGCAGCCATCTTTGTCTTCCTGCCGTTTTTTTCAAACCCAACTCTCCTTCTAACCAGAAACAATGATTTAACGGAATTTTTCTGGCCGATTTTTTACTACATAAAACAAAATGTTTTAGCAAATCACCAAATCCCTTATTTAAACGAAATGTTTTTCGCTGGCACCCCACTTCTCTCCGACCCTCAAAATCCAATTTGGTACTTACCCAACATTATCTTTCTTTTCGCAAATATCGATACAGCAATCTTTATCTCCCTATTCATTCATACACTTTTTGGATCAGTAGGAATCTACATTTTGTCACGAGAAGTTTTTAAATTTTCAAAAAGAACGAATATCATACTTGCCTGCCTTTTTATCCTTTCACCTATATATTTTTCTTATTTAGAGGCTGGGCATTGGGGTCTCGCAATTGCTTGGAGCTGGCTTCCATATTTACTTCTTTCCACCTATATGCTCTTACAGAAACCAAACTGGAAAATGGTTATTTTATTCGCCATAAGTGCCAGCTCTCTTTATTTTAATCACATTTTAATCGCTGCTATTTTTACTCTCCCCATCTTTATTTATTGGTTTTTGAAAAAGATTTCTATTTTCCCGTCTTTTATTTAATTATCCTGAAACATTCCCAATTTGGAAAGGGAAAAGGGAATTTGTACACAGCTTCCTTTTATTTAATCCAGAAACTGAAAAAGCAATCACTTTTGGAATTATCCCGGGAATAATTGCAGGATTTGGATTTCTTAAACTTAAAACCAGGCAAAAGCTTTTGGTACTTTTGATACTTTTGGTGCTTTTAGCTCTTATCCTCAATAACGTTTCTCCGATTTACCACCTCCTTTTAACACTTAAGCCTTTCATTCTTATGAGGGTCTCAACCAGAATCTGGCCCATTGTCTTTTTTATTTTTCTTTTTCTTTTCGGAAAGGGATTAGAACATTTAAGTAAAAGGCTTGCATTTCTACTAGGAATTCTGGCAATAGTTGAGTCAACTCTAATTGGCTATTCATATATTGCAAAACCCATTTCAGCGAGGGAAAATATTCCTCCGGAAATTTATAAGATCTTTGAAAAAGATAAAAGCGATTTTAGAGTCTTTTGTTTGACCAGATGCATTCCCCAAAAGGAGGCAGCCTTTCGCGGATTAAAATTAGTTGAGGGCTATGGGACCCTTCAGGAAAAAACCTATTTTGATAAAATACAAAAAACTCTAAACACAAGATGGGACAAATATACCCTGTCTGTTCCCCCCTTTGAAGCATACCTTTACCAAGAACTACAACCCAATGCAAAACTTCTTAGGGAGTTTAATACCAAGTATGTTATTTCAAAATATATTTTAAGGGACTCTAACTTTTTCCCCTTAGGAAAGTTTGGAGAATATTATTTATACTTAATACCGTGATTCAAGTAATATTTTTGATCGCATTTGTTTTACGACTTTTCTTTATGTCTCCTTGGCTTGAAGATTGGGACAGTGTCCAGTTTGCTCTAGCCTTTGATGATTTTTCTTTAGTAAAACACCAACCGCATCCTCCTGGATACCCTTTATACATCCTTATTGGAAAAATCCTTAATTTCTATTTTGAAAATCCCACTCTTTCTCTTACCTTTCTTTCTGCGGCTCTCGGAGCCCTATCAGTTATCCCGTTCTACCTCTTAACCAAAAAATTATTCGACAAAAAAATAGCCATCTTGACATCTTTAGTTTTCATTAGTCTTCCTGTTCATTTTGTCCTTTCAGAAATTGCCATAAGCAACATTCCGGGACTCTTTTTTCTTCTGGTTTCTGCCTTGGCCATCTATTACCAAGTCCCATTCGCAGGACTAATTGCGGGACTTTCTCTGGGGGTCAGGCCCACTGATTTGCCTATCATTGTAGGACTTATTGCCTGGTCTCGGAAACCATCACAGATCGTAGGACTTTTAGCAGGGGTTGCTATCTGGCTAATTCCCTTAATATTTATAACAGGCCCTGCTGAGTTTAGACAGGTAAATTCAGAGACTTCAAAATACTTTATTTGGCACGATATGTTATTTGGAAAGCCATTCAATTTTTGGACGTATATCAATGACAGATTTTTAAATCTAATTAAACTTTTCAATATTGGCTACACACCCGGCTTTTTTGCAATCTCAACGGTTGCAGCTTTTTTCGAAGCTCGAAAGAAACCTTTTCTTTTAGTCTATCTACTCTCTTATATAGTTCCATTGCTTTTTATATACAACCTGGAACTTGCACAGTACACTCTTCCCTTATCTATAGTGTTTCCTGTATTTACTGTAGTTTTTTTGAAAAATTTGTTGCCCAAAAAACTTTTTATACCGCTATATATCATTATTGTTATCTTTCTCTTTAAAACAAGTTTTGATACAGTCAAATACCAGGCCAGCGCGATTCCCCCCACAATAGAGCCGGTATTTTACATAAAAAGTAACTATAAAAGCCAGGATACTACACTAATAACCACATACACATTCAGGCAATTTCAATATTATGCTCCAGAGTATAAAAACTTTTACGGAAAAGAAAGCGCGCCAAAAAAAATAAATAGTAAATATGTAGTTATTGATTACGAAGGTCTGGCCCGAGAAATTCCTTCACTTTCTGATTATGAAGTAGTTGCTGAAAAATACTTTGGGCCATCCAAAAACAAATTTGTCAGACTTCCCGAAACTACTCTGAAAGTCTTGAAATATACGACTCTAAAGAATTGATGTTGTCCTGCAAAAATCTCCACTCTGAATTATCAGGAACATAAGGTTCTTCAAGTTTGGTTAAAAGTGGAATATGGCTTTTGAACTTTCCGATAAGTTTTTCCCTATCTCCTTTTGTTCCTTTTTCTAAAACTAAATCCGTAGCTTCACCATTAGTCGCGGTATATCTTTGACTAACAGTTTGAAAATTGGCTATGTCTTTCCTCTCTACCACATATTTAAGCTCGGCCAATCTAATATCAATAAGGTTTTTGTAGAAATTTATTTTTTTATTGGGCGAGGCTGAAAAGAAAAAGAGTACAACTTTCTCTTTTAGCCTCTTAATTACATATTTATAATCATCACCCGGGTTTACTTTTTCCGCCGCCAAGACAACTCCACCCGGTGCAAAAATCAATGTTACTAAAAGAGTTAAAGCGAATAAAACTTTCTTCATCTCAAAAAATATTAACACATCGTGCTATCTTTTTACAGCAACAATTACAAAAGTACCAGACCTTTCGGTCAGGGAATTAATAATCCAAACAATAAATATAATCGGTAGACCCAATGTTAGCCAAAATAAATTAACTAAAACATCCGAAGCTTTTACCGCCACCGCACCGGTTTGCCTTATACTTTTAACCAGTTTATGTAGGGAGTTTTTTTGAGAGCTTCCTTTATTAATAAACGATTGCAGAAGCCCTGTGGGATGGTGTTCGATAGAAAAGTAGTCAATTCTTTTTATTCTAAAGCCGCATTTTCTTAAAAGGATTTTTATCGATTTTGGGGAAAAATGCCAAAGATGAAGTTTGGGTTCCAAATGAAACCAATCCCTTTCGAAAAAACCAAACTCAAAACTATCAATGTTGGGAACCGCAACAATCAACTCGCCGGATTTTTTTAAATTTCTGAAAGAAGCCAAAAGAAACTTTTCAGGATCTACAAGGTGTTCCAGAACATGCCAAAAACTTATAACATCTGCTGCCAATCCTCTTTTTTGCAAAAATGAAGCGTCACCAAAAACCCGAATGCCTTTTTTCTTCATAATCTCTCTTGCCGCAAGAGATCCCTCCACACCGATTTTTCTTTTTGCATCAACCCCGGAAACAAAGTTGCCGTCACCCGCTCCAACATCTATCCAAATAGAAAAAGTTAAGAAGAGGACGAAACAATATTGAAGCGGCTGAAGAGGCCGGAGCATAATAATCCTCTTTATACGTAGTTTTTTGAAGTTTTTTTCTCCAGGCAACGCCGCAGCCCCTGCAATGCCAATATTCACTTACCCCTCTTAAGTTGGTAATTTTCGCGTGGTTACAAATAGGACAAATCATACTCTATATAACTATATTCAAGTTAGTTTTATCTCCGTCCTCGAACATTTCAATAATCTCATAAATATTGTCAAGCTTCCCTCCCATTACAACATCAAACCCGGGAAATCCATAATCCTTCTTAAAAAGGCTGGGTCTGCCATCATCTTTATTGTTTTGAGTAAGCAGAACCTTCACTTCTTTAATTGATCCTTTGTGTTTGGATTTGACAAGGCAG
>Ga0075731_113_pt1 | contig 11446 bp, 12 predicted proteins | sample RifGroB1_FD_68423 | JGI IMG/M metagenome (GOLD analysis project Ga0075731, IMG submission 68423) | Microgenomates (Woesebacteria) bacterium GW2011_GWB1_41_10
GTTCCGGAAGTCTGGGCAGTCATAGTATACTTCCATTATGCATGCGTTTTTGTTAATTGGCAACTCCGGGTGGGAGGACTTAGCCAAGAAATTAAATGCTAAAATAATGCCTTTTCCAATTCAAAAAATTGATGACGTGAGAAGCTTAAACAGTCTTATCAGATTAACTTTCAATGAACCGACTCTAGTAGTTTGTGAGAATATTCATGAGGCAACGGAAGAGGCGCTAAACGCTTTTTTGAAAAATCTGGAAGAACCGCAAACTAATATCTACTTCGGATTGACCGCACCTTCAGTAAGAAAAGTGCTGGCAACGATTGTATCAAGATGCCAAATAATTAAATTACCAATTACCAATTACCAATTACCAAACAATGATCAAATTATCAAATTTCTAAATTTAAAAACCGAGGAAAAACTAGCTCACATAGATACGATAAAAGACAGAAAAATAGCTATTGAATTGGCCGAAAATTTGATTAATTTTATGCATAGCAAGCTCCATGAAAAAGAGGTAAAATATGACTTAACATCAAGAAAAATCGAAATAGTACAAGAAACTCTGACTTGCTTAAAATTAAACGGCAATGTAAATTTACACCTGTCGCGTATGGCAATTAACATATAACTTATGACTAATAAAAACGATTATACAGCTGATCAAATTCAAGTTTTGGAAGGCTTGGAGCCGGTTAGAAAAAGGCCGGGAATGTATATCGGCTCAACCGATTCCCGTGGACTTCATGAATGTTTAAGAGAAATTGTTGATAATTCGGTCGATGAAAGTTTTGCGGAAGTCGCCGACACAATATGGGTTACACTAGGGAAAGATGGAAGCGCAACTGTCCGAGATAATGGCCGGGGAATCCCAGTTGAAAAACATAAAAGTGGAGTATCTGCATTGGAACTGACGATGACAAAACTCCACGCCGGAGGAAAATTCGGTGGGGGAGCATATAAAGTTTCAGGAGGTCTTCATGGGGTAGGAGCAAGCGTTGTTAATGCTCTTTCATCGTATTTTAAAGTCGTAGTTTTAAGAGACAATAAAGCGTATTTTCAGGAATATAAACAGGGTAAGCCTCTAAACAAAGTTGCTGAAGACATAAAACAGAAAACGTTTGACGGAACAGGAACAATAACAACATTTTTGCCCGATAAAACAGTTTTTGGAGATATTAAATTCGACAAAAACAAAGTTAAAAATTTGTTAAGAGATCGGGCATACCTCATTGCCGGTTTGACCTTTAATTTTCTTGATGAAAACGACGAGGAACGCTCGACATTCTATTTCGAAGGCGGAATAAAATCTTTGGTTGCCCATTCAAACCGGGGTAAAAATACTCTAAACGAGGTAATTTATTTTTCCAAAGAAGAGGGGAGTATTGCTTGCGAAGTTGCAATCCAATATTCGGATTCTTTCAATGAAAATGTCAAAGGTTTTGTAAACGGAATTTACACAACCGACGGAGGAACTCATGTAACAGGATTTCGAATCGCGCTAACAAGAGCCATAACCGATTATTATAAAAGGATCCAAAATGGAAATGGCAAGGACGAAGTTGCCCTGACGGGTGATGATATGAAGGAAGGTCTAACGGCAATAATTTATATAAAAATGCCCTCCGAATCGCTTCAATTCGAAAGCCAAACAAAAGCAAAACTAAATAACCCCGAAATTCAGGGATTTGTCGCAACAGCAGTCAAAGAAGGTCTTGATACTTATTTTGAAGAGCACCCGGGGGATGCCAAAAAAGTTGTTGAAAAAATTATGCTTTCCGCCCGCGCAAGAATGGCAGCCCGGGCCGCAAAAGAAGCGGTTTTGAGGAAAGGGGCGCTCGAAGGCGCAACCTTGCCTGGAAAGCTTGCTGATTGTCAAAGTAACAACCCTGAAATATCGGAACTATATATAGTAGAGGGTGACAGTGCGGGTGGGTCGGCCAAACAGGGAAGGGATAGACGCCATCAGGCGATCCTTCCTTTGGGGGGGAAGATTCTTAATACGGAAAGAGCTCACCTTGACAAAATTGTTAAATTTGATGAGATCAAAGACCTTATTATCGCCCTTGGTGCGGGAATTGGGGACTCCCTAAATTACGATAAAACCCGATATCACAGGATAATTATCATGACTGATGCCGACGTCGACGGCGCCCACATAAAAACTCTTCTTTTAACATTCTTCTTCAGACACATGCCGGAAATAATTTCCAAAGGCTATCTTTATATCGCGCTCCCGCCGCTTTACCGACTGGGCGTCGGTAAAGAAGCATTTTACGCATATGATGATGAAGAAAAAGATAGAGTTCTTTTGGAAAATAAAAACGGAAAAATTCTAATTCAACGATACAAAGGACTTGGAGAAATGAACCCGACACAACTCTGGGACACAACCATGGATCCTGTCAAAAGAACTCTCAAGAAAGTGACTATTGAGAAGACGTCTAACCCGCGAGGTCGACCCGCGAGGTTGATTTATTGCTCAGCCAATAAATGCTCAATCTTCTTCAGCTCTCTTTGATAATCTGCTCTATCAAAAACAAATTTCCTATAACTCCCCCTTGTTTTAAACGATGCTAGAACCGTATCCTTATCACATATACTTTCTTCACCGCCGCCAATATATTCAAGCAAGGAAGACCATTCATACTTCTCTAATCCTCTCAGATTACTAACCACGTTGGATGAATACGGGTTCAGATGAATATACCTAGACAAATGTAAAAGCTGTTCCTCGTTTTCCACCAGAACATTTTTAAATTGATCCAAAAATAACTGCCCGACACGTTTCGTCTTTGTATTGAAATATCTAGTATAACTATTGAGGACTTGGCTTAAGTACCTTGATATCCCGCCGTCAACCAACTGCTCTAATAGTAAATGAAAATGATTGGGCATAAGACAATAACACTTAATCGAAACTAATTTCTCACCCCAAGAGGTTTCTAAATAATCTTCTCTTTTTGATTGGTTAATTTCTAAAAACTTAGATAAATTGAGCGGAGGATTTGAAAATCTATAAAACTTGAGTGTTTGATAAAATCTTATAAATTCAGCTTGATTACCAAAAGTAGTTCTTTTGTCTAAGCCCCTATTAAAAACATGATACAGCTCACCCGTCACAAGCGGAACTTTTCTATAAGTTGCCATCCAAACCATTCTACAACAAACCAACCCGCGAGGTCGACCCGCGAGGTTAATCTTTTGCTAAAGCTAGTCTCTGAGATGTATACTCCACTCAGTTTTTGTCAATCCAGCACACTAACAAGAAAGGAGCTGAAGTGGATACTCACCACGTCGTCGCAGGGGTAGCTGGGATATTGTTGATCCTCGGCTACATTCTGTTTTGGTCGGATTTAACTCCGATGGGCATCGAGAGGGGGATATACACACTTCTCGATCTACCGTGGCCTGCAGACAAGGGTAAACCTTGGGGAATATATGCTCTCCTAGTAGGAATAACCCTCGTCATCATCAGCTTTTTGCCCATTGAAAATTAATTAAACTAAAACTAAAATTCAGGCTAGTATGGACTTCTTGTATATTTCACTTTTTGCAGGGGCAGCGGCTATTGTCTATAGCCTTTGGCAGACCGCAAGAATTTTGGCTCTTCCTAAGGGCACTCCCGATATGATCGCCATATCCGACGCAATTGCTGAAGGAGCACAAGCTTATCTTGCCAGACAATACAAAGTCATTGGAATTATCGCCGCCGTAATTTTTGTCATACTCTGGATTTTTCAAGGAAATCTCCCCGCATTTTCTTTTTTAATCGGCGCGTCTTTATCTGCTGTTGCCGGATTTGCTGGAATGAATGTTGCGGTTCGCGCCAATGTCCGGGTTTCCGAAGCTGCCAAAAAAGGACTTAAAGAAGCGCTAACCACTGCGTTTGCCGGGGGGAGCGTAACTGGACTTATGGTTGCAGGCCTTGCCCTGATTGCGGTCGCCGGAACTTACCTCTTGACTCAAAAATACAATCTTCCTTCTTTAAATTCTCTAGTTGCCCTAGGATTCGGCGCCTCTCTCATTTCCGTTTTTGCCCGGCTCGGGGGAGGAATATATACCAAGGGCGCAGATGTCGGAACCGATATGGTGGGAAAAGTTGAAGCCGGAATTCCGGAAGATGATCCCAGAAATCCGGGAGTGATTGCCGATCTGGTCGGGGACAATGTCGGGGATGACGCAGGAATGGCTGCCGACCTTTTTGAAACCTATGTTGTCACCACCGTTGCAACCATAATTCTCGGGCAGACGGTTAATTTTCCGCTTGCCATTGGAGCAGGAGCAATTGTAGCCTCAATTATCGGCACATTTTTCGTCAAACCCGGAAAAGACAAAAAAATCATGCCCGCGCTTTACAAAGGACTGATTGCGGCATCTATTATCTCAATAATAATCTTCTACTTTTTGACCGGCCTGATTATGGGCGGAGACATAAGAGTATTCCTCTCCACTTTAATTGGAATTATCGTCACATTCGGAATGGTTGTTATTACCGAATTTTTTACATCCAAAAACTACCCATCGGTTAAGTCAATCGCAGAGGCCTCCATAACCGGACACGGAACAAATATTATTGCCGGGCTTGCCGTATCTATGAAATCGACATTCGCCCCAATTATTTTAATTTCGGCAGCAACTCTTTCCGCTTACTATTTATACGGCCTTTATGGCGTGGCGATTGCCGCCATGTCCATGCTTTCTTTAACCGGAATAGTGGTTGCCATCGACGCTTTTGGCCCGATTACCGATAATGCCGGTGGAATTGCCGAAATGACAAACCAACCGGAAAAAGTCAGGGATGTCACAGATGCCCTTGATGCTGTGGGCAACACAACCAAAGCGGTTACCAAAGGATATGCAATAGCTTCGGCGGGGCTTGCCGCATTGGTTCTTTTTTCAAGTTTTACCCAAGAACTTGAAAAAATGGGTGCGCAAATTTCCTTCTCGCTTTCGGACCCCAAAGTACTTGTCGGGCTTTTTATCGGAGCTTCGCTTCCTTATATATTCGGAGCGATGGCTATAGAAGCCGTAGGCAAAGCGGCGGGCGCAATAGTCACTGAAATAAGAAGACAATTTAAGGAAATAAAAGGAATAATGAAAGGAACAGCCAAACCCGAATATGGCAAGGCTGTGGACATTGTCACCAAAGCCGCATTGAAAGAAATGATAGTCCCCGCAGTTCTACCGGTTGCAGCCCCGATTATCGTCGGAGTTTTTCTCGGAGCCCAGGGGGTGGGCGGGCTTTTGATAGGAGTTATTACATCGGGACTTTTTGTGGGAATCTCGATGACCACCGGGGGTGCCGCCTGGGACAACGCTAAAAAATACATTGAAACAGGAAAATTTGGCGGGAAAGGCAGTGAAGCTCATAAAGCCGCTGTAACCGGAGATACGGTCGGGGATCCTTACAAAGACACTGCCGGACCGGCGATTAACCCGATGATTAAAGTCGCCAATATTGTCGCTCTCCTTATTGCTCCATTTCTGGTTTAGGGGTAAAATTAGGCGTGGACATAGGGAAAGTATTACCTACAGAGATAACTTCAGAACTCTCAAAATCATATCTTGATTATGCAATGAGTGTTATTGTTGCAAGAGCGCTTCCCGATGTTAGGGACGGCTTAAAACCGGTCCACAGGAGAATTCTCTATGCGATGCATCTGATGGGACTTCACCATACATCATCCACAGTTAAAAGTGCAAAAGTCGTCGGAGAAGTTTTGGGTAAATACCACCCCCACGGGGACATGGCTGTCTATGATGCCCTGGTTCGCATGGCCCAAGATTTTTCCCTGCGTTACCCATTAATAAAAGGCCAGGGAAATTTTGGATCGGTCGACGGGGATCCTGCAGCAGCCCTAAGATACACCGAGGTTAAACTTGCATCCATATCGGATTTTATGCTCCTGGACATTGATAAGGAAACAGTCGATCTGATTGACAACTTCGATGCAACCCTGAAAGAACCTGTCTATCTTCCGGCGCTTCTTCCCAATCTTCTTTTGATGGGGAGTGAGGGAATTGCGGTAGGAATGGCAACCAAAATTCCGCCGCACAATTTGTCGGAAGTCATTGATGCTATCACCGCAATGATTCAAAAGGGCAAGGTCGTCTCTGAAGAAAAAGCTCAACGTAAACAAACCGACTTTGTAATCAAAAAAATAAATCTTGTTGCGGCGGGAGAGGCCAGGCCCTTAAGCGAAGTCGAAGTGAATCCAACTTCAATTTCCTTCGACAGCGATATTGAAATTTGGGAGCTGACCAAAATGATCCCCGGACCTGATTTCCCAACAGGGGGGGCAATTTACGACGCAACAACTCTTGCCGAAGTTTATGCAACAGGCAGAGGAAAAATAACCGTTAGGGGAATAGCAGAAATAGTAGACAGCGGCAAGCGTCCCCAAATCGTAATAACGGAAATTCCGTATCAGGTAAATAAAGCCGAAATGGTTGCAAGAATTGCGGAACTTGTAAAGGATAAAAAGATAGTAGGAATCGCGGACTTGAGGGATGAATCGGATAAAGATGGAATGAGGGTTGTGGTTGATCTAAAGCGTGACGCAAAACCAAAAGCGGTACTTAACAATATTTTCAAACACACCCGCCTTCAAACAACCTTTCCCGCAAATTTTGTTGCATTGGTTGACGGAACCCCGCACACACTTAACCTCAAACAAATCCTGACCGAATACGTCAAGCACAGACAAAAAGTAGTTACCAGAAGAACTATATTTGAGCTGACGGAAGCCAAAAAGAGAGCCCACATTTTGGAAGGATTAAAAATTGCCCTTGATAACCTTGACGCTGTCATTAAGACCATACGAGAAAGCCGTACTCAAGATGATGCAAAGGAAAATTTAATAACCGGCTTCAAGCTTTCGACAATACAAGCCACTGCCATATTGGATATGCAGTTGAGAAGACTCGCTGCGCTTGAGCGGGAAAAAATTGAAAAAGAATACGAAGAAATCGAAAAATTAATTGACACCCTAACGGCAATTCTCAAAGATCCTCAAAAAGTTTTGGATATTATTATCAAGGAACTATCCGAAGTGAAAGAAAAATTTGGGGACGCAAGAAAAACAAAAATCTACAAAAGCGCTTTGGGGGAGATGAAAGAGGAAGACCTGGTCGCCAAAGAGGAAACCCTCATTACTGTTACCAAAACCGGATATATCAAAAGGCTTTCATCTACCTCTTATAGGGCTCAAAGGCGGGGAGGAAAGGGGGTAATCGGAATGGCGACCAAAGAAGAGGATGAGATAGAACACATTCTGTCGGCAACCACCCACGACACTATTCTTTTTTTCACTAATAAGGGTAGGGTATTCGGGACCAAGGCCTGGGAAATTCCTGAATCTTCCCGCCAAGCAAAAGGCCAAGCATTAGTAAATTTTCTTAATCTTGATCAGGGAGAAGAAATCAAATCAATTTTACCCCTGTCAAAAGACTCCGGCATAAAAAATCTGATAATGGCGACAAAACTGGGGATTATCAAAAAAACCAACATTAACGAATTTGAAAACTTAAGAGCTTCGGGGCTTATTGCAATTAAATTAAGAGGAGAGGATCAATTGATTTCCGTTCACCCGACAAGCGGAGAGGATCACATTATTCTTTTGGCAAGAGGCGGCAAATCCATAAGATTCCCGGAGGTAAATGTCAGGTCCATGGGTCGCGCTACTACCGGAGTGGCAGGTATTAAATTAGAGACGCAGGACGAACTGATTGGAATGGATGTTTTTCCGGGCAAGGAGCATATTCCTACAGATAAAAGAAAGAAATATTTCAGAGATATTTTAACAATAGCCGAAAAGGGTTTAGGGAAAAGAACTCCGATTCATTTTTTCCCAATTCAAAAAAGAGCAGGAAAAGGAGTTAAAGCGGCGGTTGTAAACCCCAAAACGGGGAACTTAAAAACCGCATCGATGGTAACAAGAAAGATTGATCAAATAATAATTACTTCCAAAATGGGACAGGTCATCAAACTTCCTCTTAAAAACATTCCACAACTTGGACGCGCCACCCAGGGAGTTATATTAATGAGATTTGCAAACAAAGGTGATTCTGTCGCCGCCGCCGCCGTCCTTGAAAAAAATAGGGAAGAAGAGGACAACCCCTAAAGCCCCATTATAATCCAAAAACTTCTCAATGGTGTAACGGGAAGGTTGGTGCCGTTCTGGATATTGATGGTGAGGGGGCGGTGGCATATGCTGAATGCGGCACCTGTCACGATATTCTTCGGGAAGAACTATAATAATATATATTAATATAGTAAAAGCTAAATTTCCTTTTGAAGCCTGTAAATTTTCCTATCCCTTTCAGCCACCTTTTTACTATATTCACTTAAGGGCTGGCCTTTTATCGGCACATCAAAAATACCTGCCAAATCCTGCAAAATAATTTTTGCATTGTCAGAACTTACAATTCTTTCGGCAACTTTTTTTACAGCTCCGTTTCCATACTTCATATGAAGGCTCATTTTGGCAATCGTCGTCGGAGTTACTTTCAGAATTCTTCCTATATCTAAATAGTCATTCCCTTTTGCTATCAAAACGGCAATTGCCAGCCTTTTCGCAAGGACCGTTTTTTCGATAGGGGAGAGAAAATCATCCAGGAAATCATTAAGTTCTTTCTTGTTTTTGAATCTGATGAGGGAGTCGGAAAGTAGATCAAAAATTCTCTCCTCGACCTCCGGCTTTAGTTTGAATCTGGAAACCTGCGTCACACACTCACTATATTGATATATATTAATGGAGTCAAGCCACTTCTTCGTTTACCTTAATATCGTCTTCACCACTTATATCTTCAGGGGGGCTTTGATCTTCACTAATTTGGGCCTCACCCAAAATCGTTTTGGCGATTGCTTCCATTCTCCTACGAACATCCTTAGCAAGAAATTCAATAAACGCCTCCGTCTTTTCCTCTTCTGTTTGAGACATTTGACCCGAAGTTTACTTCTTCTTCTTCTTGTCAACCTCATGTATAGGTATTGACAAAGATACTCTCAAGAGATATATTAGATGTACTATGAATGGTACTTTTAGTGTTCCCATTACACAGCTTAAACAAAACCCGGCAGGGGTAATCTCCGATGTTAATACAAAAGGGCTTTCGGCTATTATCATGCAAAGGTCCAAACCCAAAGCAATTATTGCCGACTACGAATACTTCATCTCTTTAGAAGAAGGCCTTATGGATTTCATGGATGGAATCGAGGCAGAAATAGCCAAAAAAGAACCCACTCTCTCTCTAAAGACATATATTAAAAATAGATGGGGCAAAAGTTTCTAAATGGAAGTAAGAATAACCAGAAAAGCGTTAAAAGAAATTGATAAACTCCCATCTGCCTACGCTAAGAAAATAACTAAGAATCTGCTAGATCTAGAATCTAACCCATTTCCCAGTAATTCTAAAAAACTAGTCGGAGAGAAAAATTACCGGATCCGAATTGGAATATATAGAGCAATCTACACCATTGACAAAGGAAAGAAATTAGTCCGCGTGCTAAGAGTAAAACACAGAAGAGAAGTCTATAGAGCTTGAAAAAGATGGGGAAGAAGAGGAAAATGAAGTATGAATAAAATAGGAGCGATTATAATCTTCTTTGTTCTTCTTTTTGTTTTTGCAAAATGGGGCCCAAGTGTTCCTTTTTCGGTTCTGTCCCAGCAAAAAGGTGAACCAATGATTGTTCAGGGAACCGGGAAATCTTTCGTCACACCCGATATTGCCAAAGTAACAGTTGGAATTGAGGAAAGTGGGCAGGCTCTGAAACAGGTTCAAGACAGCGTAAATAAAAAATCAAAATCTTTAACAAATACTCTTAAGGGACTTGGGATTGATGAAAAAGATATCAAGACAACTTCATATAATCTCTACCCCCAATTCGATTACACTACCACAACTCAAAGGATAATGGGATACCAGGTTTCAATAACTTATGAGATAACAATTAAGGATTTTGATAAGGTGAATGAGGTTTTGGCTACAATAACTAACGCCGGAGCTAATACAGTCGGGGGAATAAGTTTTGAAGTCAACGACAAAACCAAAAAAGAGAAACTTCAGGAAGCAAGAGAGATGGCTGTTGCCGAAGCAAAAGAAAAAGCCGAAGGGCTGGCAAAAGCGGCAGGGGTGACTTTAGGAAAAGTAATCAATATCTCGGAAAGCGGGGGAGTTGATTTCCCAAGGCCGATTGCTCTGATGGAAAAATCGGTAGACACTGGTCAACCAACCCCCCCCAACATACAGCCTGGTGAAACAGAAATTTCAGTTACCCTTTCCCTTTCCTACGAAATCCGCTAAACAAACACCCGCCAGGTGTTTGCAGATTTCACCTGGCGGGTGAATTTTCCAAAAACAATTCGAATTCTTCGTAATAAGGATAATGATGGTCGCTTCTGGGTTTTGAGATGACGTTTATTTTTGGATTAACTCTTGTCATAAATTCCTTCACTTCATTAAAACTTCCCAGTGGATCTTTTTTATTTTGGAAAACAATTATTTTTTCAGAAGAAAAATTTCCGAACGCTTCTTTGAAAATTTTCAATCGTTCATCCGAAACTGTCGGAATTCCGCAAAGAATAATTTTTCCTATTTGATCCGGAATTTCTTTCGTAACAAGAGCTGCAACCAAAGTTCCCACCGATTTGGCAATAATATTTATAGATTCTCCCTTAGAGTGTCTTATTATCAAATCCACTTTTTCTTTCGGTTTAAAAGTCTGGGATTCATCTTCCCAATGGTCCCAATAAATTGGTCTAATTTGACCTTCAAGTTTAAGGTTTTTGGCAACCTCATCAAAATAAAAGTAATCATCAAGCCCAATTATAGTATATAATTTCCATAAGATGTATAAACTATCTCCATCCGATTTTGCCTATCTTTATGAGGAATGCAAGCTTTGCTACTTTCTTAAAGTAAGACATAGCATCGCTCAACCCTCAATGCCCATGCCCGGTGTATTTTCGGCAATTAATACCAGACTCCAGGGAACTCTGATAGGAAAAGATTTAAGGAGTTTGTCTGGAAGCTTGCCGGAAGGAAAAGTTATAACCCAGGAGGGCTGGGTGGAAAGCAAAGTTATTCCAGAAACCGATCTTTATGTCAAAGGCAAGTATGATCTTTTGGTTGAGCGTCCCGATAAAACCTATTTACTTATCGACCTTAAAATAAGCCAGCCTGATGGAGCCAAAATCGACAAATATAAAACTCAGCTTGGAGCATATAAATTTGCTCTGGAAAATCCAAAATATGGAAAGGCTTTTAAGATAGCAAAAGTCGGGCTTTTGATTTTTTATCCGGATAAGGTCACATTTGCCGAAGATGAAGCCATATTACATTTCCCACCTAAATGGCTGGAGGTTCCTATTGATGAGCCAGGATTTTTTGCTTTTGCCAGGCAAGTAGATAAACTTCTTGCTGGGGAACCCCCGGCGGAGGGTCT
>Ga0075731_109_pt1 | contig 10866 bp, 11 predicted proteins | sample RifGroB1_FD_68423 | JGI IMG/M metagenome (GOLD analysis project Ga0075731, IMG submission 68423) | Microgenomates (Woesebacteria) bacterium GW2011_GWB1_41_10
GTTTGTGAAAAAACTAAACTTATTCATGTCGTGCAAAAAATCCAACTTGGGCTTTCTTACGATGACGTCCTCTTGATTCCGCAGTACTCGGAAGTGGGAAGCAGAAATGATGTAGACCTATCTTCAAAACTTACTTCCAAAATTACACTTAAAATTCCGATTATCAGCGCCAACATGAGCAATGTCACCGGAAGCGACATGGCAATATCAATCGGAAAAATCGGGGGTTTGGGAGTAATACCCAGATTCATGTCGCAAGAGGACGAAGCCAATCTTGTTTCCAAAGTTAAAAAACAAAAGTTAACGATCGGAGCAGCAATAGGAATCCGAAACGGAATGTTTGGTAGAGCTGAAACATTATTAAAGGCGGGTGCGGATATTCTTTTTCTCGACGTTGCCCATGGACACATGCAAAAAGTTTTAGAGGCTGTATCCGAATTCAAAAACAAATATCCAAAAGTTGATTTGGTCGCCGGAAATGTTGCAACATACGATGCAGCCGTTTCCATATTTACTGCCGGCGCCGACAGCATAAAAGTCGGTATCGGTCCGGGATCTATTTGCACAACAAGAATCGTCACCGGGTCAGGCGTCCCGCAAATAACGGCTATTATGGAAGCCTCAAAGGCCGCAAGGCGGGTAAAAAAAACCTTGATTGCCGACGGAGGCGCAAAAAACTCGGGCGACATAGTAAAAGGGTTGGCTGCCGGAGCGTCGTGCCTAATGCTTGGCAATCTCCTTGCCGGGACTGACCAATCCCCGGGCAAAAAAATAAAAATTAACGGCAAATGGTTTAAATCGTATAACGCGTCCACCTCGCGTGCCGAAAAGAAAAATCATATCAGAACCAATGGCGATGAGTTTGAAAAGCACTATATAAAACAAATTGAAGGAGTCGAAAGTCTTATTCCTTACAAAGGTCCTCTATCAGGTGTAATAGAAAATTTGATTTCGGGAGTTCGCTCGGGATTAAGCTATTCGGGATCAAATAACATTCCCGTGCTTTGGAATAAGGCCAAATTTATTCAGATTACAAATCTCGGCTTGAAAGAAAGTCTTCCCCATGATGTAATCAATAAATATGATTAAGCGCCTGGGAGCATTTTTTTTAGATGTTTTGGAGGTTGTTGTCTTTGCAATAGGGATATTCTTCTTTGTCTATCTTCTCATAATGCGCCCCCACAAAATTAAGGGCCAATCAATGCATCCCAATTTTCCCGACGGTGAATATTTATTAACCCAAAAAGTAAGCTACTACCTCCATCCGCCCGAAAGAGGTGATGTTATTGTTTTTAAGCCCCCTGTTTCACCCGACGATGAATTCATAAAAAGAATAATTGCGCTTCCCGGTGACCGCGTAAAAGTTGTAAACGGAAAAGTTTATATTAACGGGGAGCCTTTAAATGAAGATTATCTTGAGCCTAGCCTTTACACAGCAGCGTCTAACTTTCTTAAAGAGGGAGAGGAATTTACAGTTCCCGATGGCGAGTGGTTTGTAATGGGAGATAACCGCCCGCATTCATCCGACTCACGTGCTTGGGGCCCGATAACCAAAAAAGAAATTTCGGGAAAGGCGTGGCTTATCTACTGGCCGCCGGATCTTGCGGGAGCCGTCAAAAAACCTGGCTACTGAACAAGGGCTTTATATACCCTTTGAAGTCGGAGTTCAGTATCTTCAACACTGCCTTTAAATACAAAAAACACTTTAGTTTCCCGTTGGGATCTGATAAGTTTTACTTTTGTTCTTGCTGCATCTCCATCAAACGCAAATGACTTCTCCAAATCCTCTTGTATTTTATCTATCTCTTCCGAAACAATCTTAAGTTTTGGATTGCCTATTTTAGGCTCCTGAACTTTTGCTTTCATCCTTCTTGCCAGCTCCTCCGCGCGCCTTACAGAACCTGATTCCCTAAGAACAATCTTATAAGCCTCAATCATTAGGGAGGGGTCGTCAATTGCAGCCAGGGCCCTTGCATGCCCTTCTGTAATAAGCCCCGATAAAAGCCCGTCTTTCAAGGCGTCAGGAAGTGAAAGAAGTCTTAGGGAATTACTTACATAGGCAACAGATTTTCCGATCCGGACGGCAATTTCGCTGGTTGTTAAGCCAAACTCGTTCATCAAGCGCTCAAATCCTTTGGCACGGTCCAAAGCATTAAGATCAACTCTTTGAACATTTTCCACAAGAGCCATCTCAAGCATTCCTTTGGGCGAAGTCTCACGGACTATTACAGGCACATGGGTTAGACCTGCAAGTTTAGAAGCCCTCCATCGCCTCTCCCCGGCAATTAACTGATAACCGGCCGGTGTCTTGGCTACAATCAAAGGTTCTAAAACTCCGTGTTCACGAATAGAGTCAACCAAATCAACCAAACTTTCGGGAGTTATCGCTCCTCTGGGCTGCAGCGGATTTGGCTGCAGCGAATTTACCTCAAGTTGTATTACTTCTTCGGCCATACTGATACCACCTTTTTTCCCAGACGGGTTCCAAATTTGACAAAACCCTTTTCAATAGAATAAATTGTATGATCGCGGCCAGCAGCAACTCCCTTACCTAAACCGACTTTCATTCCTCTCTGCCTGACAATTACCATTCCGGGAGAAGCTTTTTGCCCGTCATTCATCTTTACCCCAAGGCGCTTACCGGAAGGCCTAACATGCTGCGCCATTTTTCCACCGGCTTTTTTCTTTGCCATCGTCGTACAACAATATACCTACTGTTTTCACAGTTGTCAATAGGGGTAGAAAGAGCTAGATTGATATCTTTTCAATTAGAAGTTTTGTGTAATGAGGTCTAAAACCGGTGTGTCTTCTATAACGTGACTTGGCTTTGAATTTATAAACATCAATTTTCTCGCCTTTCTCCATTTCAACCAGAATTTTAGTCTTAACTTTTACATCCTTAAGAACTGGCTTGCCTACTTTTACCTTGCCATCGTCCGAGATGAGTAAAACTTCCGGTTCAACTTTTTTCAAATCGAGAATTTTGTCAACCAAGATCTCATCCTTCTCCGAAACCCTATATTGCTTGCCCTGTAATCTGATAATTGCGTATTTCTGCATACGAATTGTATTTTAGTGCCTAAAGGGCTAAAATACAAGCGATGACAGAAAACGAAAAAATATTTAGACGCAATATGACCACCAAAAAAGCCATTAAAAGATTAGCACTTGCGATGCGTTTTTCCGGAGTGAATGTGTATATCCCAGGAACAGATTCAGACTGATACCCAGAAACCCCCGGGAGAACAATTTTAGAATTCGAAATCACCAATCAAATCCGACCCGCGAGGTCGACCCGCGAGGTTGAACATTTTTACTTTTTATATGCCCCGAGGGCGAGGCCTAAACCAATCATTGTCGCCAGAAAAGACGAACCTCCGGCAGAAACCAAAGGAAGAGGAACTCCGGTGATCGGAAGCAGCCCCAGGTTCATGCCAATATGAACAATTACTTGTACAAGATATATAAGAAAAAATCCCGATAGAAATGCCCTAGCACCCTGATTAACAGAATTCTCCATAAAAATCGTCAATCGCCAAAGAATTATAAATACCCCAACAACCACCAATATTGCTCCTACAAATCCTGTCTCTTCGGCAACGGAGGCAAAAATAAAATCCGAGCTTCTCTCGGGTAAAAAAGCAAGCTGTGTCTGAACCCCCTTTCCGAGTCCCCTCCCCATAATTTTCCCCGATCCAACAGCAATTTGTGATTGAATGCTGTTGTAACCAGCCCCTAACGGATCCGACTCGGGCTTAAGGAAACCTGTTACTCTTGCTCTTTGATACGGTTGCATAATAAGCCACAGAAGCGGAAGAAAGCCTAAAACTATAAGCGAACCAGTCAAAATATGCTTTTTATTGAAATCAGAGGCAAAAAGAATGCCCAAAAACCCTACCAAGGTCAGAATCGTAACCCCAAATGACGGCTGAATTAAAATTAAAAAAGCCGGAAATGCTAAAAGCCCGACTGCTCTTAACAGCCTCCTTAAAGTAAGCTCACCATTTGTAAGATAATCTGCAAAAAAGACTAATAAAAAAGGCCGAACCAATTCTGCCGGCTGAAAAGTTAGGCTCCCTATAGGAATCCATCTGATTGTTCCTCTTGTTACCTGACCGATTATCAAAGTTAAAACCAAAAGAAAAATACTAACTATATAAAAATATTTTGAGAATAGTGAAACAACATCATATCCTATTTGAGAAAAGAACCAAAATGTGACTATACCAATTAAGATGTAAATATAGTAGGACGGAAAAAGTGATGGGGAAACAGAAGTCAGACTGAAAACTCCGATGGCAACCAAAAAGAAAGTTGCCAAAACAACCAATTTATCTTTTCGAAGAAAGTCGAACATTAAATTTACCTTTTCCAATCCTTTCGATTTGTGCCTTCTTTATTAACCATTGAGTAAGTTTAATGTCTGAAGGTAACCACTCGTTTTTAACTTCAACTCTTTGGGTAAGATTTAGATTCATACTCCTTCGTTTTTCCTGAATATTCCGAATAAGTTCTCTAACTCTCATTTCTTCCTCAAGTTCTTTTGTTATTTTTGTGTCAAGTTTATCTAATTTTGAATTCCATAAAATACTTTTGACATTTATTTCATCTTTCACTAAATATTCAAGATTTTTGGAAATAGGTTTAAAAGTGGTTGAAAAAGAAATAAGCGGCTGACGGACGGGGATCGCCTTCTCTTTCCTGATTGCATGTGCTTTTTCCACAACCTGCCTCGCTGTTTGCATCTCCTCTAATAACTTTATATCATTATGACTTAATATTTTTGCAGACAGCCAAGACGATAAATGAACCGACTCTTCTCTTGTAAGATTCTTGTAAATTAAATCGGCAATAAACGGCACAAACGGGGCAAGCAATCTAGAGGTATTATGTAGTATGTAGTATGTAGTATGGTAAAACGCACTTTTATCCATTTCACTATCGGCGGCGGGGCCAACGCGGTCACGGGAGCGCCTGATGTACCAAAGAGAGAGGTCGTCAACAAACCTCTCGATTTCACTCGAGGCTACGTAAGCGTCATATTTCTCAAGAGAATCTGTAACTATTTCTAATGTTTGATTAAGTCTAATAAGAATCCATTTGTCGAGCACATTCTTGCTATACGCCATACGCTCTACGCTATACGCTTTTGGACGCCATGCGTCCAAATTCGCATAAGTTACAAAGAAATTGTAAACATTCCATAGTTTGAGATGGAATCTACGCCTGACTTCATCGGAAACTCTATATCCAAACAAAAGATTGTCAGTTGGATTTTGCCTTGCAAACATCCATCTCATAACATCAACTCCAATTTTGTCTGCGCCTTCATTAAACTCAATTGCGTTTCCCCAGCTTTTATGCATAGCGCGTCCGTCTTCACCCATTAGGGTGGCAAACCCTAAAATGGTTTTAGTTGGGACTTCTTCCTTCATTACTGTCGCCATTACGATTAGGGAATAAAACCAATTTTTAAACTGCCCCGGGAAGCTCTCGGTAATAAAATCCGCAGGAAACCAGCCACCAGGAAGAGTCGAAATAGATACTATTCCAGCATCCAGCCATGGATTTCCTACCGGCTCAATTCTTGACATTATCTCACCACAATTTGCGCATTTGATTTTAATTTTGTCTATTTGGGGTTTGTGCGGCGAGCCCTTCAGCTTCCCTGTTACTGATTTTTCCTCAAGTTCTTGCTTAGAACCAACCACTTCAAACTTCCCGCATTTGGGGCACTCCCAAATTGGCAAAGCCAATCCCCAATATCTATTTTTCTTACTGATAAGCCAATCGTGCATATTGGCAAGCCAGTCAAGCTCCCTCTCAAGACCAAATGAAGGAATCCAATTAATCTTTTTGGCAACTTCAACCATGCGCTCACGGAGCGTTGGTTGACCAACATCCATGGCTATATACCATTCGTCTGTAACTTTCCAAACGAGTTCGGTTTTACATCTCCAGCAGGCCGGATATCTGTGAGTGTACTTTTCTATTCTGAAATAAAAATGTTTACTTTGCTTATCTAACTTTTCAAGATAATCCAAAATAAGTCTGGGGCTTTCTTTTGCATTTAATCCTGATAAAAATCCGAACCCTTCCATATAAGAAGCATCATCGTTAATTACCGGGATCATGGGGAGTCCGAGTTTCTTACCCAGTTTAAAATCCTCGCTACCGGCAGAAACAGCCGTATGAACAAGGCCCGTGCCTTCAGTTGTGGTAATGGGTAAAATCAAATTATCTGTTGCAACAGTTGTGTGAAATTTTGAATTCACAATAGTCGAAATAGCCGGAAAATCATCAAACGCTCCCGCGTACTTTAGACCGACAAGCTTTGACCCCTTCGTGGTTTTGAGAACTTTGTATTTTTCGCCTTTTAAAACTCTATCTCTCGTTTCATTAGCGAGCCAATATTTCCTTCCGTTGGTCTCGATGAGAGAGTATTCAAGATTCTCGTCAACCGCAATGGAAATGTTTGCGGGAATAGTCCAGGGGGTTGTAGTCCAGGTAAGCAAATATTCGTCTTTTTGGCCAATTACTGGAAAAGCCAAATAGATAGATTCGTGAGTCGCCTCTTTGTAATCCTCCGTAAGCATTTCGTGCTGGGAAATAGCCGTTTCACACCTCGGGCACCAAGGAACGGAATCAGCTCCCTTGTAAAGCCAGCCATTTTGGTGAACTGTTTTTAAAAAATGCCAGATCGCGTAATTATTTTCATCGCTCATTGTGTAATAGGAATTATCCCAGTCCATGAAATATCCCAGGTGCTTACTTTGCTCGATTTGAATTTTGGAGAACTTCTTAACCCTTTCTTTACATTTAGTAACAAACTTGGCAACGCCGTATTTTTCAATGTCTTTTTTACTCTTAAATCCAAGTTCTTTTTCTACCTCGACTTCAACCCAAAGGCCTTGACAATCAAACCCGTTTTGGAATCTTTCTTTATACCCCTGCATATTCCTAAACCTTTGCCACAAATCCTTGTAAGTTCTACCCCAGCCGTGATGAATCCCCATTGGATTATTGGCCGTAATCGGGCCGTCAAGAAAAGAAAATTGCTTCTTACTCTTGACATTTTTTTGAAGATATTTTTTGACTATGCCTCTTTTATACCAATGAGCAAGGAGCTTCTTTTCCATTTGAGGGAAATCAGGTTTTGCTTCAACAGGTTCAAAATACACCCTTTTAGCCTTAGTCATGAGGATATTCTACCACAGATTCGCAAAGCTGATTAGTGAATTTTGCGAAGGAAGGCGGGGATTTCGAATTTTTGGCCAAAGACGTCATCATCATTCCCTCCCACTTCCTCATCATCGGAGGATTCTGCCATACGCTCTTCCACCTCTTCATCGGTTTTGGAAGGCTCACTAACTACCCCCTGAATAACCGGTTTTTGCGACGCGACCCTACTCATCTCGGCAATATGCGCCCTCGTTTCATCAAATCCTGTCGCAATTACGGTAATTCTTACCTGGTCGCTTAAATCATCTTTAATTACCGCTCCGAAAATTACATTGGCATCGGGGTCCGCAGCACCTGAAATAATTCTCGCCGCCTCGTCAACCTCAAACATTGTCAGGTCAGTTCCACCGGCAATATTGAAAAGTACTCCACGAGCGCCCTCTATCGAAAGATCAAGAAGGGGTGAAGAAACCGCGGCTCTTGCCGCCATCTGCGCCCTATTCTCTCCAACCCCCGTTCCGATACCAAGAAGTGCCGTTCCTGCATCTTTCATTATTGTCTTAACGTCGGCAAAATCAACATTAACCAGTCCCGCAGTGGTGATAATATCGGCAATTCCGCCAACCGCCTGATTTAAAACAGAATCGACAACCTTAAATGCCTCAATCAAAGTCATCTTCCTATCAATAACATCCATCAACCTTTGATTGGGAATAACTATTAACGTATCAACTTGTTCTTTAAGCTTTTCAATCCCATCTTCTGCAACAACCATTCTCCTTGTTCCTTCAAAAGCAAAAGGTTTAGTTACAATTGCGACAGTCAAGGCTCCCGCTTCTTTTGCAAGTCTGGCAATAACTGGAGCTGCTCCCGTTCCTGTTCCTCCACCCATCCCCGCTGTTACAAAAACCATGTCGGAATCGATAAGAAGTTCTTTTATTTTTTCCTGGGATTCCTCTGCCGCTTGTTCACCGATATCGGGGTTTCCTCCAACTCCTAAGCCTTTTGTTAATTTTTCCCCAATCTGAAGTTTTGTCGGAGCTCTATTGGCAAGAAGAACTTGAGAGTCGGTATTAGTGGCAATAAACTCAACCCCGGTAATAGCCCCGCTATCAATCATCGAGGAAATGGCATTTCCTCCACCTCCACCCACGCCAAGAACTTTTATTTTTGCGATTCTTGCTGAATCCGGTTTAACTAAAGCCATAATATCTAAGTGGCAGCATTGTAACCTGGGCAGAAGAAAAACTCAAGGGAGCAGATCCTTAATCGACGAAACTATTTTTCCAAAAATTCCTTTTGTGGGTAGTTTTAACTTTTTTCCAAAACTTGTCAAGTTTTCACGCGGTGTCAACCTTTGTGCATATTTCAAAAGACCAATAACCGTTGAGAAAGATGGGTTCATAATATCATCAATTAGTCCTGCCACGCCTTGTGGAGTTCCGATTCTAACAGGAAGAGTTAGCATCCTTTTTGCCGATTCGACAATTCCAACTGTTTCTGCCCCTCCTCCGGTAATAATTGCGCCCGATGGAACTTTGCCCATTAAACCTTCCTTTTCAAGTTCAATCTTAACCATTGTAAAAATTTCATTTAATCGTGGCCTAATTATTCCCTCAAGGAGGGTCTTTTTGGAAATTTTTCTTATTTCCGTTACCCCCAAACTTTCGAGGTCAATCTCGTCGGACTCATCAGATTTTTTCTTACCCGAAAGGACAATTTTAATTTTTTCTGCTGTCTCAAGAGAAACTCTCAATCCAATTGCCAAATCGTTGGTAACATTTTTGGCTCCAACCGGAATAACACCCGAGTAAGCGAGAGCCCCGTCAACATATGAGGCGATGGAAGTTACCCCCCCTCCTATGTCTATAAGTACGCATCCCAATTCTTTTTCGGTGGGCGTCAAAACCGCCTCTCCAGAAGCAAAACCAGCAAAAACCAAATCTTCAATTTCAACACCGACCTCACTGACAACCTTGCGAACATTTTTTAATGCTGCCGATGCAGCCGTTACGATGTGTGTATCGACCTCAAGCCTCACTCCACTCATTCCGACAGCATCTTTTACTCCGCTCTCTCCGTCAACCACAAACTCACGGGGCAGAACGTGCACAACTTCGCGGGAAGCGGGTAGAGAAATTGCACTTGCCGCCTCAACCACCCTATCTATATCCCCTTCGGTTATCTCTCCTTCGGGAGAAGAAACTGCAACCACACCATGGGAATTTTGAGAACGAACATGAGCTCCTCCCACAGCAACAAAAGCCTTTTCTACGGAATAACCGGCCATTCTCTCCGCCGCCTCAACCGAAGCAACTGTCGCATCCACCGTTTCCTCTATATCGACAATCTGGCCTTTTTTAATTCCTTTCGATTCACTTTGTGACGCTCCAACTATATTTATTGAAGCCTCCCCTGTTATTGCCTCTTCTCCGATTTGGGCAACAAGCGTAGCAATTTTTGTGGAACCAAGTTCAATACCTGCAATAATTCTAGTTTTTGTCATAAGCTATCTTAATCTCTAATGGCAATATTACTCTCACACGGGTAGGGAGTTCAACGACCAAACCGCTATTAATCATCTCACCCTTGTTAACCTGATACATGTTAAAAACTCCTTCCATGAGAGTTAATGCAAATAAATTCGGAGTTTCTCCGTTTTGGATAACATAAGGAAGCAATGTTTCATCGGAAGTCCCCAGAACTTCGTCGGCATTTCCCAAAAGAAGATAGATTTGGGTGTCTTTATTATAAACCGCAAATCTAGCCTTCTTAAGAAGAATGTCAACTTTTAACTTGTCCGGAAAGGCATACTGAATTGAGTAATCAGACACCATCTGCTCATCGTCTAGTATTTTTTTAATTTGTTTAGAGTTTAGAGTTTGTAATTTAGAGTTTATTTCCGAAGGGCATGCACCGTATTGGCTTTTGCATTCGATTTTGTTAATTTTAATCACCCTTCCCGGAAGAAAAAAAAGACCAAAAAAACTGTTACACTAAGTAGGCATAACAAACCTACAACGTAACGTGTATTTGAAAATAAAGATTGCTTTTTTCTTCTCACTTTCTTATTATAGCCCAAGGTGAAATCTCAAAAAATCAAGACCCTAAATGAACTTCAGAAAACTCTCCATATAATTAAAAGGCGAGGGAGGAAAATCGGATTAATTACTGGTTGTTTTGACATTATTCATATCGGTCACATTAAGTTATTTCGCTTTGCAAAAAAACATGTAGATACCTTGGTGGTTGGACTCGATAATGACAAATCGATAAAGTTAACGAAAGGACAAAATAGACCGATCCACGATTTCAGAAAACGATCTGAAACCCTGTCCGAGCTTACTAGCATCGACTACATTTTTCAAATAAAAGCCGTATTTAATCATGGTTCGAAAGACAGCGAGAAATATCACTCCGCAATAGTTAATCTGCTCAAACCTACCCATATTATCACTGCTCCTGCAAACGACACCTTTTGGAAACAAAAAGAAGAACGGGCAAAAAAATTTAAGATAAAGTTTTTAAAGGATCAGCGAAAAAAAAACTCATCGTCAACCTCTATAATTAACGCTCTTCTCAAAAGAGAATTTTAAAGATAAAGATACACCTCGGGGGTGTATTAGGTAGGACACATCGGGATTTTTAAATATATTTCTCCAGGATGTTGACAACTTTCTTTGA
>Ga0075731_137_pt1 | contig 10229 bp, 13 predicted proteins | sample RifGroB1_FD_68423 | JGI IMG/M metagenome (GOLD analysis project Ga0075731, IMG submission 68423) | Microgenomates (Woesebacteria) bacterium GW2011_GWB1_41_10
AATTGTTCCGAGAGCAGCTGGCTTATTTCAAGGATATTAATTATGCTAAAGAAATAGAGTTTTTAAAAGGATTTGAAGCCTCCGAAGAGGAGATAAAAGAATTTTTAGAGGAAATTAGTTTGCAGAAAGATTGAAATTTGCTACACTGATCTTGTAATGAACTCTCATCAAGATTCGGGGCAGGCTTTGGTTTTAGTACTTCTTTCCTTGAGCGTTGTTTTGACTATTGTCCTTTTTGTTCTCTCAAGATCCATTACAGATATCGCGGTTTCTACAAGCGGAGAAGAAGCAATAAGGGCATTTTCGGCGGCTGAAGCGGGTGTTGAAAAAGCCCTTGTGCTCGGGCCGTCCGGGGGTCCGATTGGTGATGCAAGTTTTAGTACCAGCGTGGAAAGTCTTGCCGAGGGGCAGTATCAATTTAATTATCCTCTTGATCTTGCATCCGGGGATTCGGCAACCATCTGGTTTGTCTCGCATGACGATAGCGGAAGTATAATTTGTGACGCCGAAAATCCTTGCTTTTCCGGTAACCAAATGAAAGTTTGCTGGGGAGAATCCGGAACTTCGGCTTCTTCGTCAACCACTCCGGCAATTGAAATATCTGTTTTTTATGATGACGGAAGTATCAAGATAGGGAGGGGGGCTTTTGACCCCTATTCAGGTAGACCGACTTCTAATTTCTTTAGCCAGCCTGATTCAGGGACATGCACGATTAGCGATAAAACTTATGAGTTCCAGAAGACAATCGACTTTTCTGATTTGGGAGCAGCTGACGAACTGCTTTTTGCTAAAGTCAGAATGTTTTACAATTCCGACAGGAGTCACGGCGTAGGAGTTGATGTAAATTTCCCGGGGAATGACGCCCTTCCCTCCCAAGGAAATTTGATAAACTCAACCGGGACAAGCGGAGAATCTGTCAGGCGCGTCGAGGTTTTCCAGTCTTTCTCCGAGCCCCCTTCCATATTTGACTCTGCCGTTTTTAGTTCTACTGGTTTAACAAAATAGTCCCCGCCGAGGTTTCTCTAAATTAGATTCTCTAGCGGAATTCTGAGGTGTGGCTGTGTGTCCAGAATTCTTCGAATTACACTGTCTGTGCCCCTGATGCCAAATTTAGTTCTTTTGGCATCGGCGAATTTGTTCGTGGTTTTGAAGCACTCAAATACTTGTTCAGCTGTCCAGACACAGTCATCGTTGTGCCAGGTATCCAAAACCACTGAAGCGTCGTATAAAAAGGGGATAAGTTGGACGGGGACATATTTTAATCTTTGTGTTGTCGATTCCGCAGCCATCTTAACTCTATGGTGCCCGTCTAATATCCCTAAGTCTCCATATTCAAGAGTATCAAGAACTCCCATACCTCCATTTGCCGATAACACTCTGTAGATATCTGGATAAATATCGCTTTTTATAATCTCGTTTTCTCTGCAGACAGCAAAAGCAGCAACGGCGATGGGCGAACCGTCCCAACCCCTGCTTAAATCTATCTCGGAAAATCCGCTTTCTTTTCGACCCTTAGGAATCCATTGAGGATCATTTGGATCACCGATAGTGTCCTCGTGTGTACCTAGCAGTGCCGGGGGGACCAGAAGAATAAGCGGTTCAAAAGGAGTTTTGGAAGAATCTATTGGTTCAGGAATTCTCACTTCTTTATTCGTTGCTTTATTTATATATGTTCCCCAGCCTTTATCTCTTTCTTCGTGACCGAGGGTGTGCCTGATTTCAATTCCACCAAGTCGCCAGTGGTTGAGGAATATACGATTTGTCAAGACAGTTTTGTGTGGTATTATTTACGGATAATGAAGAGAAAAGCTAATCCACAGGGATATAACGTTGTCGTTTTTGACTGCGACAGTACTCTATCGGCTGTTGAGGGGATTGATCTTTTGGCTGAAAAATATGGGGTAAAGAAAGAAGTCGAAAAGATAACTCATCATGCAATGAATGGACACAGTAATTTTGCCGATGCGTTGGCTTTTAGGTTGCAGTTGGTTCGCCCGTGCAAAAGTGACATGAAATGGCTTGGCGGCCAGTATATAGAGAGGGAGGTTCCCGGCACTAAGGAACTTGTTACCAAACTTAAAAAATTGAGAAAGAAAGTATTTATAATTTCCGGAGGCTTTGATTCTGCTATTAAAATTTTTGCTTCTCACATTGGTGTTAAAAAATCAAATGTTTTGTGCAACTCGCTGCTTTTTGACAAATCGGGAAAATATAGAGGTTTTGATAACAGTAATCCCCTATCTAAAAATCATGGTAAAAAAATAGTGCTTAAGCAAATAACCAAATTAGGGTCAACTGTTTTTGTTGGAGACGGGGTAACGGATTTAGAGGCGAAAAATGTTGTAGATCTCTTTGTAGGTTTTGGAGGGGTTAAAGTGCGGGAGGTTGTTAAGAGAGAATCCGATATTTTTATAGATGATAATACACTTTTGAGAATGAAAGATATTGCAATTGGGAAAAATATTGCCTTTTGATCCTGGATGACAGAAAATCTCAATGTATGGAGCAAGTGATATTTTTAGCTGGCGGTGGAGATGAAAAAGATTCTGCAGAACTGGATAAGATTTTTGTCGACACGCTTCAAGAAAGACGAATAGAGAAACTCGTTTACGTCCCTATAGCACTGACCTCCAGACCCTATAGCGAATGCCTTAAATGGTTTTCGTCCATATTTGCCGGCAAAGTTTCCAAAATTGAGATGTGGGAAGATCTGACTGACAAAAAAATAGCAGGCAGAGAAGATCAGATGGCTATTTATTTTGGCGGAGGAGATACAAGGAGACTTCTAAAACTTGTTTGCGATTCTTTATTTGATAATGAGATAAAAAAATTTGCTGTAAATGGGGGAATCTTATACGGGGGTAGTGCCGGTGCAATATTCTTAGGTAGAAGTATTAAAACGGCCCCCGAAGTGAAAAGTGCTAGGTCAGTGAAGGGTTTAGGTCTTATTAGTAGTTTATCCATTGCCTGCCATTTTGAGCCCAAGAAAACTGAGGATGTGATGGCTTTAGCGGGAAGGATCGGAATGAATATTTTGGCGATTGAAGAGAATGCCGGCGCCATTTTTCAGGGTGGTCAGATTTCGCCTGTCGGCTTAGGGGAAATTCATTTAATCTCCGGAAAAGACAAGAAAGTTGTTAATTCACCTTTTAAGGTTTAGAATCAAGCTATGTTGGACATAAAACTTGTACGGGACAATAAGGAGAAAATTAGAAAAGCAACAGAGGCAAAAGGTTTTGACGGAAAGTTGGTAGAACTTACTCTCAAAGCTGATGAAAAAAGAAGAAAACTTCTGAACAAAGTTGAGCAGCTTCGTGCAAAACGGAACAAGTTGACCAAAAGCGATATTTCCAAAGGTAGAGAGCTCAAAAAGGAACTTAAGATTGAAGAAGAAAAACTTGGTGTGGTTGAAAAAGAATTCGAAACTCTGATGCTCAAAATCCCCAATCCGTCGGCGGCAGATGTCAAAGTTGGCCCTCCGGAAGCAAACGAGATTTTGAAACATGTTGGCAAACCCAAAAATTTCGCCTTTGAGGTAAAAGATCATTTGGAGATAGGCCAGTTGACTGACACGATAGATATTGAGAGGGGGGCTAAAGTTTCTCAATCGGGATTTTATTATATTAAGAATGACGGCGCCTTTTTAGAATTTGCGCTGGTGCAATACGCCTTAAACAAGCTGGCTAAAATGGGTTTTGTGCCTGTAATAACACCAAATGTTGTTAAAGAAAAAAATATGGTTGGCTGCGGCTTTCAAGCCAGAAGCGACAAAGAAAGACAAATCTATCATCTTGAGGGAGAGGATCTTGATCTTATTGCAACTGCTGAAATTACTCTCGTAGGGCAACACACGGATGAAACGATAGAGGCAAAAGACTTGCCCAAAAAATACGTCGGTTATTCTTATTGTTATCGAACAGAGGCTGGAAGTTACGGCAAGGATGTTAGAGGTATATTGAGAGTGCATGAATTCAGAAAAGTTGAGATGGTTAACTTCTCGAGATTGAAGAGGGAGTATGGAGAGATTTGGGAATTCCCTATCGGGTGGTGAAAATGGCGTCTGGGGACTTGGGCAGTGCGGCTTCGAGAAAATTTGATATAGAAGCCTGGATGCCTTCGCAAAATAAATACCGCGAGGTAACAAGTACAAGCAATACCACGGATTTTCAAGCAAGAAGGCTAAATATCAAAATTAAGAAGAATGGAAAAAGTGAATATCTGCACACTCTAAACGGAACGGTTCTTGCTTTGGGACGAGCGATGATAGCAATTTATGAAAACTTTCAGCAGGAGGATGGATCTATTGTTATCCCCGCAGTTCTTCATAAGTGGATGGGGAAAAAGATTATAAAATTGAGAAAGAGTTGACCGTACTTCATATATGTTGTTAAATGAATTAGTAAAATCTGTCCATGTTGGGAATTGATATAGGTACCAAGTCGATAAAGATTGTTGAGCTTTCCAAAGAAGGCGGCGGTTTTGCCCTTAATGCCTCCGGAATTGTGGGATTTAACGGAAACCCTATTGACAAACTAACCGACGATAAAGAATTTGCAAATCTGGCCCAGGTAATCAAAAAACTTCATAAAGAGGCCGGAGTTTCAGATAAAAATGCTGTAGTTTCGATTCCGGAACAGCTTGTTTTTACCAGAACCATAAAATTTCCGCTTTTGACCGATGCCGAGATAGAATCAGCTGTTAAATGGGAGGCCGAGCAATACATTCCTATACCCGTTGCTGAAGCGATAATCCAGCACTCAATCTTGGAAAGAAGAGAAAAAACTTCTCCTCCCGAAGTTCTGGTGCTTTTGGTTGCTGCTCCCCGGACAATTGTTGAAAAGTGGATGAGGGTAGTTTCCCTTGCGGGCTTGACCCCCGTCGCTGTGGAAACGGAACTTATTGCTTTAACCCGGGCACTTGCCCCTGTCGATAAAACGGTTTTGATAATGGATTTAGGGGCGACCTCGACCGATATTGCAATTGCCAGCCGGGGCTTATTATGTTTTTCCCGGTCTATTCCCATTGCCGGCGAAGCATTTACTCGGGCTGTTTCACAGACGCTCGGAGTTACCCCTCTTCAGGCTGAGGAATACAAAAAAGCTTATGGGTTGGGAGCAGGGCAGCTTGAAGGGAAAATTAAGGGCGCACTCTCCCCTATTTTGCAGATGGTTACGGACGAGATAAAAAAGGCGATTCATTATTATCAAACCGAGGAAAAAGGCGAGGCACCGGGGGCAATAATTATTTCGGGCGGAACATCGGGAATGCGCGACTTGCCATCCGTGTTCACAAATTTACTGGGAGCGGAAATTTTAATCGGTAATCCGTTTTCCAAAGTTTCTATCGACTCCGAGGTAGCCAAGAAACTTGCTCCCTATGCACCTTTGTATGCGGTTGCGGTGGGACTAGCCTTAAGAGAATGATTAATTTACTGCCCCCAGAATTAAAAACCGGTGGTATTTTTGGCAAAGCTATTAAAGCCGTTAGGAGCCTGACTTTAATTTTGCTTTCCCTATTTTTAGTTTTTGGGTTTGGTGTTGCGGGTTTTTTTATTCTTAGTTCGATCGAGTTAAGAAACTTAACTGCAAATGGAACATCGCTCAAAGAGCAGATAAAAGTCCTTGAAGTTACCGAGCAAAAGATGGTTCTTTTGAAGGATAGGATTGGGAAAATTAGGACTGCGATGAATTCTCCAAGTGTAATTTCGGGTTTTGAAGGGGTGAATTTAATTTTATCTTCCTTGAGCAGCGATTCAAGCGTGTCTGAACTTGCGGTTGATTCGACAAAAATCGACCTTTCTCTTGCCTTCAGATCGCCTGGCGATTTGTCAGGATTTCTCACAAACTTAAAAAATTCTACCTTTTTCAAATCAATTGTTTTGACCTCGTTTGGATTTAATCCGCAAACCGGATATTTGGTAGCAGTCAGATTGATGCCTAAATCATGAAGATAAATATTTTAAGGCCTTTTATCCCACTAGTTATTATAATCATTCTTTTTTCGGCCACGGCGAAATTCGGTTTAGCTAAAATTTCCGAAGTCAGAAGCAAAATATCTCAAGCTCAAAGAGAGGAGAGAGTTTTGTCTCAAAAGCTTTCCGTGTTAAGCGATGTTGAAGTTGGAGTTTCGAATGATTCTTCGCTTGTTTCATCAACGATTCCCAATAGAAATCCGTCCTTAATTGTCGCTTCTCAAATTAAGGTTGAGGCGGGGCTACTTGGGTTAACCCCGCTAAATATTAAGTCCGGCACAGGAATTGAAGATAAATCCGGGCTTTCCCGGGTTGATGTTAATTTTGATATCGAGGGTCAACGAAGCACGGTTTTGGAATTTTTGAAAAAAATTGAGGGTTTTGCACCGATTACTCTGGTTGAAAAAGTAAAACTTAACGAGGTTGGAGGCGTCGCAAGGGCCCAAGTTACCGTAAAGACTTTTTTTGCCGAGCTTCCTAAAAAACTTCCTGCTTTAGGCGAGGCGTTGAATGATTTGACTCCCGATGAGAAAAAAATTCTGACAGAGGCATCGGGCTTGAGGCAACCCTTATTTGTCAATTTTTCTGCCTCGACTCCGGGAGAGCGTCCCGATCCTTTTAGTCAGTAACTTGGAGATTAACTGCCCGTTTTTCTAAAGTTGCTTTTACTTTGAGAATATTTCTTAAAGCTGAAATCATTCTTCCACCTTTGCCAATAATAAGTCCCTTGTTTTTGTCCTCCGTTTGGATTGAATAGAGAGTTCTTCCCTCTTCGTTGGACTCGGAAATGTCAAACTTTTCTTCTCCAAGTATTCCCTTAAGTAAGTAGTTTAGTAAGTCCCTCACTAATTTGGGCCCCTTTCTGTTTCCACACTTTTAGTTTTTCGTTATTAACTTTTAGCTGCTTTTGGGCGGGATCCCATGTACCCAGCACTTCCAGAGGTTTTCCCTCTCTTTTACTTCTTTTATTAGTAACAACAATCCTGTATTTGGGTAAATTTATATGGCCATATCTTGCCAGTCTTATTACAATCATGTCGGTATTTTACCCTTTTGTGACAGTGCTTGTCTAGCAGCTTCCTGTTCTGCTATAGCCTTACTCTTTCCCTGGCCCCTTCCCCAACTTTTGTCATTGACTAAAACTTCTATTTCAAATTTTTTGTCATGATCGGGCCCAACTTCCTCAACGACTCTATATTTTGGCGTAGGCAGGGATTTACTTTGGACATATTCCTGAAGCAGGCTTTTGGCGTCTTTTAGGGGTTCTTGGAGTTTTTTATCAAGGTCGGAGAGAATTTTATCTTTTATGAATTCTTCTGCTTTTGTAATTCCCCCATCAATAAATAATGCTCCGATTACAGCCTCAATTGTGTCGGCAAGAAGAGAAATATTTTTTCTCCCTCCGCCGTCTTCTTCTCCTTTGGAAAGAAAAATTGCACTACCCAAATCCAATTTTTCGGCAACTTCCGAAAGTGAGACCGTATTAACAATATTTGCTCTTAATGCGGTTAAAAAACCTTCTTCTTTGTCGAGAAATGAACCATAGAGTTCTCGTGAGACAATAAATTCCAAAATTGCGTCTCCCAGAAACTCTAATCTTTCATTTGAATGCCTGACATTTTTGTGCTCGTTGACCCAGGAGCGGTGAGTCAAAGCCTGATTTAGCAGGTCTTTGTTTTGGAAAAGGTTAGATATGTTTTTCATCACGATCATTGTAAATTGTACCCAAAACTCCATTGACAAAGGAAGGGGAAGATTCACTGCCATATTCTTTTGCAAGTTCAACCGCCTCGTCAATTACAACTTTGGGAGGAGTATCTTCATATTCAAGTTCATATATCGCAAGCCGGAGGATCGCAAGATCGATTTTGTTTAAGCGATCAACTGGCCAGGTCGGAGCAGCCTTTTCTATTTGTTTATCAATTTTGACTTTCTTTTTAATGATTTTTTGAACCAGTTCAGGAAGATTAGGCTGTTTTGCAAATCCTTGGGCAAAAAGAACCTTAATGGCCTCCCTTCGTCTTAAATGTCTGGGGTCAGTAGAAGTTTTCACTTTCCGTAGTGCCCGCAATATGGGCAAGCCATATGTGATTGCCTTAATTTTTTGCAACTAGAACAAACTACTAAGTTGGGGATGATAAGCTTTTTTTGCCCTCCCCGCCTTTTCCCGGTTCTTGCCCGGGTCATCTTTTTCTTTGGTAGCGGTGTCATCCTCGAAGTTTTAGATCGAGTTCCGCGAGTTCAAACCCCGAGTGCATTTTGGTCATTGCCGTTAATCTTCTTGTTGGTTTGCCAAAAAGAAGACAGTAAGACTTTTTTTTACCGCGTCCAACGCGGCCGCGAAGTTGATGCAGTTGTGCAAGTCCAAATCTTTCTGCTGCCTCAATTACCATTATGGTAGTATTTGGAATATCAATCCCAACCTCAACTACCGGTGTAGTAACCAGTATGTCGACATGTCCTCTTCTAAAATTTTCGAGAACTTCTTGTTTTTCTTTGGCCTTTAATCTTCCGTGCAATAGTCCGAGTTTTAAATTTAGCATTTGGCCTTTTAACATTTGATATTCTGTCGTAACATTTTTAATATCCCGCATAGATTCTTTTTCGGACTGTTCGATTAATGGGCAGACCCAGAAGGCTTGTGAATGGTGATCAGTGATCAGTGATCGGAGCCATTTGTAAGCACCTCCCCTTTTTTGTTCCGGAACTACCCAGGTGGTAACTTTTTGCCTTCCTTTTGGCATTTCTGTTAATACAGAAAGATCCAAATCTCCATGGGTGGTTAAGGCAATTGTTCTTGGAATTGGTGTTGCCGTCATTGTTAAAACATGCGGCGTGCCGCTTTTCTTTACCAAGTGGGCGCGCTGCTCTACTCCAAAACGGTGCTGTTCATCGATAACCACCAAAGCGACTTTGTTAAACTCAACTTTTTTGTGGATTAGGGCATGAGTTCCGACAAATATATTGCTATATGCTTTAGGCTTTATGCTATTGGCTGTTATGAGAGAAATTTTTAGTTTTGGAAAAATGAATGCCACAAATGCTGCAATTGCGGCGACTATTGTTTTTCCGCTTCCAACATCACCTTCCAAAAGTCGATTCATGGGATAGTCTTTTTGCAGGTCTTCAAGAATTTCGTTGACCGATGTTTGTTGTGAATTTGTTAGCTCAAACGGCAGCGATTGGATAAAGTCTTGGACGATTGATTGATCAATTTCAAGTTTGTTTGTGGTTTTATTTTTTCGCCAGTTGGTTTTTCTATATTCACTTTTTAAGTGAAGATTTAAAAGCTCGTTAAATGCCAACCTTTTTCTTCCTATCTCTGCCTCTTCTAAATTTTTCGGGAAGTGAACAAACCGATATGCAGCCTTCACACCTGCTAGATGTGACGCCTGCAAAATCTTTTTAGGGAGAAATTCTTTGATTTTCCCTATCTCTGTCTCAAATTTCTTTCTAATTTGCGTCCTTATCCATTTTGAGGTAATGCCTGATGTTTCTGGATAAACTGGAACTAGTTTTCCCGTATGAACCGTTCCGTGCAAGTTTGTTAATATTTCATATTCAGGAGAAACGAGTGCAGGGCGGCCGGAAAATAGTGACACTTTGCCGGATAGGGCTACTTCCCTGCTCGGATATAAAGCCTTGACTAAAAACGGCTGGTTAAACCAGACAATTTGAATTTTCTCCAAATTGTCCTGTAAGGATCCTATTTGCATTTTTAATCCCCTTTTGGTGTAGATATTTTTAAGAGAAACTATTTTTCCTTTGATGGTTACTATCTCGTCGGGATTGACGTCTTTTATAGATTTTAAGTTGGAGTAGTCTACGTAGCGGGTCGGGACGTGGTTAAGCAAGTCAAAAGTAGGCCAACTATTCATATAAAAATGAACGGTAGAACGGAACCGAGAAGAAGAGCTAGTCCTGCAATAATTGTGATTACTGTAAATATTTTTTTTGCCCGTTTTGAAATCATTTTGTAACTTTCAAAAAAGTCCTCTCACCGACTTTAATTTCATCCCCCACCTTAACTTTATATGATGTGTCGATTACAGCTTCTCCATTTATATCAACTGCCTTTTTCCTGATTAGTTCTTTAGCGCCGTTCATGCTTTGTCGGGTGGTGAAAGGAATTATTGTTTTTGCAAGAGTTTTCCCCGCCGAAACTTTGATATTGAATTCCGGTTTTCTCTCCTGAAAAGTTTTTTCAAAATTTGCTTGCGAATCTTTTGCTTTTGTTTCTCCCCAGAGAAGTCTAACA
>Ga0075731_146_pt1 | contig 9721 bp, 14 predicted proteins | sample RifGroB1_FD_68423 | JGI IMG/M metagenome (GOLD analysis project Ga0075731, IMG submission 68423) | Microgenomates (Woesebacteria) bacterium GW2011_GWB1_41_10
GATGGGAATCGAAGTTAAGGAAGTGATTCCTCTCGGCCAGGCTACTGCAAATCGGGCATACATCCCCACCTGCATCCGCTATTTTGCGGTCAAGTATCGCGTGGTTGGTGAAGCCAAGCCTGAGGGGCTTGAAAGCATAATCGGCACGGAAGAAATTCTGTTGTCCGAGTTTCCCCTTGGCCTTGATGGTATCGTCAATACTGCGATTGCATTCGCATGGCAGTATTTCGGTATGTAGTGTTTGGGCGCTTTGCTAAAGGGAACGGGTGAGTAGGTTAAACTCTTTTACAATCATCGCGATTGAAAAAAGATAAAACCGAAACCCCGTTTCCAAAGCAAGCAAGTTTTTCTCCAAGGACGCAAGATGTTAAAATTCTCCTATGGATTCAAAGACAAATAAAGCATTAAGGGTAGTTTTTGAGTATTTGGCGGTTAGGGATAAACCTCAGGAGGCAGCCGCGATATTCTTGGCGACCAGTTTTTCACTTTTTCCTTCCAAAAAAGCTGCGGAGCTTTATAAAAAGGGCTACTCAAAATACATTGTAATGGTTGGAATCGAGGGAACTTTTTCGGATTTATCTTGGAAAGAAGGGCAATTTACTACTTACAAAAACAAACTTCTGGAGTCGGGAGTTCCCGAGAGTGCGATTATTGGTGAGCCTTTGGCTACAAATTCACTTGATGAAGCTCAAAAATCAATTCCGCTTCTGAAAAAGCATGGGATTGACCCCCAGAAAGTAATAATTGTTGATAGACCCGAACATCAAAGGCGGGAATGGGCAACATTTTGCAAACAGTGGCCTAAAATTGAGTTTATAAATTGCCCAGCTGAAGCGCCTTTGGAATACGCCCAAAAAATGCTTGATCTTTGTGTTGCAGAACTTGAAAGACTAAAAATCTACGAGAAAAAGGGTGACATTGTTGCCCAGGTTTTTCCGAAAGAGGTTTTGTCCGCCTGGGAGTTTTTGAAACCTAAGGTTGAAACAAGGTTCTAGTTACGAGTATAATCTTGATTTATGAAGGCGATTATTCCGACGGGGGGCATGGGAACCAGAATGAGGCCAATGTCCTTCTACGTAAATAAGCATTTCATCCCAGTTGCTAATAAACCTCTTCTTTTTTATTCCATCGAGGCTGTCGCTGCTGTCGGGGTTAAGGATGTCATTATCACTTATAATCCGGAAGGCCTTGAGATAGCCAAAGAATATCTGGGCGACGGAGGTCGTTGGGGACTAAAATTTACGTATGTGCTTCAGGAAAATCCAAGGGGAGGGCTTGCAGATATTGTCAGGGTTTCCGAAGAGGCTCTTGGTGGGGATGACTTTTTACTTCATTTGGGGGACAATATTTTTTCCGAGGGAATAAAAGAGGTTGTGGACCACTTCTTAAAGAAAAAGCCGAATGGCTTGGTCACTATGGTCAAGCACAAAGAAAACAAGAGGTTGGGGGTGCCAGTCTTTGACAAGGATGGGAAGTTGGTTGATTATTTGGAAAAACCGGAAAATCCGCCCAATGAATTTGCTATCCCGGGGCTTTATTTCTTTGACAAGAATGTCTTTAAGTGTTTTTCCGGAAAGGATAAAATTAAGCCCTCCGAAAGGGGAGAGCTTGAAATTAAATCTTCTTATATGTGGCTTATTGAGCATGGCTATAGAGTTGATGTAGTTGAGTATAAGGGAAGATGGCTTGACCCTGGGAAATTTGACGATTGGATTGAGTCCAACCAGTATCTCTTGGATAAAACTGTGGAATCGAGGCTTGAGAGTAAAATTGAAGAAGGAAACCAAATAAAAGGAAGAGTTTATATGGGTAAGGGTTGCATTGTTAAGAATTCCGAGATAAGAGGACCTGTTTCAATTAAAGACAATGTTTCGATAATTGATTCATATGTTGGCCCATACACTTCTATCGATGAAGGATGCTTAATTCAAAAAGCAAGAATAGAAAATTGCGTTCTAATGACCAATGTTAAAATTTTGAAAGTCGAAACACAAATAGATAATAGTTTGATCGGCCCCGAAGCAGAAATTAGCGGTAATGGGGGCCGTAGGACTTGCGTTGAATTCTTCATTGGGGAGAAGGCAAACATTAAATTATGAAGCTCCTTGTAACGGGTGGGGCAGGTTTTATCGGCTCCAATTTTATTCGATATTGGCTTCATAAATATCCTGATGATTTTATTGTCAATTTGGACAAGCTTACTTATGCAGGCCATTTAACTTCAACTAAGGACTTTTCCGATAACAGGAATTATAAATTTGTGAAGGGTGACATATGTGACCCTAAAATTGTAGATAGAGTGGTGAGCGAAGCCGAAACCATTGTCCATTTTGCAGCAGAAACACATGTTGACAGGTCAATTGTAGGGCCGCAGGTTTTTTTGAAAACAAACGTAATTGGAACACAGATTCTTTTGGATGCTGCCCTCAAAAATAAAATCAAAAGATTTCATTATATCGGGACGGATGAGGTTTTTGGAGCGCTTGTTCTTGATTCAAAAGAGAAGTTTAACGAAAGAACTTTATATAACCCCAGAAGCCCTTATGCAGCAAGTAAAGCCGCCTCTGACCACTTGGTTAGATCATATTTTTATACATATGGACTTCCTATAACTATTACAAACTGCTCAAACAATTTTGGGCCATATCAAGACCCTGAAAAATATTTTGCTAGAATGATCACTAATCTGTTGGATGGAGAGGCTCCTCCGATATATGGCGATGGAAAATATGTACGAGACTGGTTGTACGTAACTGACCATTGCCGTGCGATTGATTTGGTTATTAAAAAGGGAAAGGTTGGTGAAACATATCTTGTTGGAGGGTTAACTGGGGATATAAGTAATTTGGAAATAGCCAAAAAGTTAAATAAGATTTTTGGAAGGCCGGCAAGTTTTATAAATTTCGTAAAAGATAGGCCGGGGCATGATAGGCGCTACGCCGTTGACTGGACAAAAATTAATAAAGAGTTGAGGTGGAAGCCGGAGTATGATTTTGATACCTACTTGAAAAAAACTGTAGAGTGGTATAAAAACAATGAGTGGTGGTGGAGACCTCTAAAGAAAGAAGCGGAAGCTCTCTATAAAAAAACAGGACAAATATGACAGACTTTAGTAAACAAGAAATTATTAAAACTTCAATTCCGGGCCTTTTGATTATTGAACGGCCGGTTTATGCTGACGAGAGAGGGTTTTTCCGCGAAGTTTTTAGACTCAAAGAACTAGAGGAGGAAATTGGACAAAAGTTCAATATCGTTCAAGCTAATCATTCACACTCTCTTCCTCGGGTAATAAGAGCGCTTCATGCCGAAAATTGGAACAAACTTGTTTACCCCCTAGCTGGAAAAGTATTTACGGCAATCGTTGATATCAGACCTCCAAAGGATTGGCAAATTCGGTGTGTGTTGATGGGGATAAATCTGTCGATTATCTGTATTTGGTTGATGCTTATTATGACGGTAAGGACACAATGGCTGTTGCTTGGGATGATCCGGATCTTAACATCAAATGGCCTGTAAAAAATCCTATTGTTTCGGATCGAGACAGGAATAACCCCAGGCTTAGAGACTTATTTCCGGATAAATTCAAAAAATAATGAAAAAAGTTTATGTTACAGGTTCGAGCGGGATGGTCGGTTCAAGGTTTTTGGAATTAATACCCGAGTCTTTCGGTTCAAGGTTTTTGGAATTAATACCCGAGTCTTTTGAAGTAGTTAGTCCCGAAATTGACAAACTTAGTATAATGGATAAAAAAGCACTTGATGCGTTTTTTGAAAAGGAAAAACCGGATATTATTGTCCATTTTGCAGCGTATACAAATGTAAGTGAAGCGGAGAATCAAAAGGGTGATAAAAATGGATCCTGTTGGAAAATTAATGTAGGGGGTTCTAAAAACCTTGCAGAGCTTTGCAAGAGGTACAATTCACATTTGGTTCATATTTCTACCGACTATGTTTTTTCGGGAACGGCTGAAGACCCCGGCCCGTATGAAGAAAACCATCTACCCCAAAAAGATCCTAATAAATTAACCTGGTACGGGTTTACAAAGGCGGAGGCAGAAAGAGAAGTTTCTAAAATTTTGGGGAATGACTTCACAATTGTTAGATTGATTTATCCGGTTAGGGCAAAATTCGAGGGGAAATTGGATTACATTAGGAAGCCTCTTTCTCTTTTTGATGAAGGAAAGCTCTACCCCATGTTTACCGATCAGCAAGTTTCGATAACCTACATAGATGAGGCGTGTCAGGTAATTAGTAAGATAATTGAAGGAAGTGTGTATGGAGTTTTTCATGCAAGCACTCCGGATACAACGACTCCATATGAACTTATAAGTTATGTTATTGAGAAGGCGAGAGGAGTTCGCGATGCTGTCAAAAAATCATCTATCGATGAATTCCTAAAGACTGTTGCGAGCCCTGTGAGGTACCCCAAATATGGTGGCTTAGAGGTAGGTGAAACCGAAAAAAGACTGGAAATTAAATTTAGCACCTGGAGACAAATGGTTGATAAGCTGATTGATGAAGGATTAAGTTAGTTTTTTAAACTAAGTGATCTTTTGGCTGCCATGACTGTTTTTTCTGCAGTCAGGCGTCTTAGTTTCCACATATCTCCGGTTTCATAATTCTCATCTACCCATTTCTTAAGCGATCCTGCCCTTTTAATTTCTGATTTATGAAAATCGGCCGTTTCAAATTCCATTCCATCTTTTTTTACAAGCCCGATTTTTAATTTATTTTTATAGGCAAGGCCCAACCAGTCGCCTTCAGCTTCGGAAAGTGTCATATTTTCACTGGCTTTATCAACGATTATTTTTGCCATTCTAATGCTTAATATTTGGCAACCTGATGGCATGTCAAGTCTAATCGGGATAAGTTTATAAAGTTTTTCGTTTGTCCATGGAGAAGCCTGTCGAAATCGATATGAAAATATAATTGGAAGGATTCGTTATTATTTAGGGCCATTTTAACAGCTAGTTTTCTGTGGCTTGAGCTGCCAAGGGGAATAATGGGTTTAACAAGCTGTAAATTTACTTTCTGTTTTTTAAGGTATTTAATAAGTTCTCGGTCGGTGGTTTTTGTGACAACTAGATTTAGACTCATAAAAATTTTTTTCAGCTTTCTGAAGAACTTCTTGGTTATGGACAACATTTCAGAATTTGGGTTATGAAGTGTTGATGCTAGACTTACCATTTTCATAAAGTTATAATACTGCTATGGCAGAGTATTGCAAGTCAGATGAGAAAGTTGATTGGGACACATTGCTTCAGAACCCATGGGCTAATTTGGAGAAGCTATCCTCCCAAATAGCGGAGTATCCGGAGTATGCGTCTTTAAGAGATTGGTATGAAGCAAGAGTGAAAACTCTTCCGGAATTTAGGGTTGAAGATGCGCCTCTGACAGACGGTGAAAGCTGGGTAGCCACTATTGGAGCAGGCGGATTAGTGGAGAAGGTGGCAAGAAAAGACGGAGGGTTTTATAGCATTGAAGGGAGACGGCTTAGTAAACTTAATCCTGATGGCTCAGAGATGTTTGCGTGGACACAGCCTGTTCTCGTTTCCAGAGAAGTTGTAACTGCGGTTGAACTTTATGGAGAGGAATTAAATCTTCCGGTAAATGGATTTTTGGGCGTGATAAGAGACACGGAGGATAAAGTGTTGACAGTTGTCGATCAGGAAGCGACCGCCGAAACTCCGAACCACGCAATTGTCAGACTGGCAGTTCAGGCGTCTGCAGGAAAGATTGCCTTAATGAGATCCGGAAAACCAGAAGCGGATAAACAGTTGTTTGAATTATTAAAGATTTACCCTGGGGGAGATGTTGAGAAATTGTTAGAAACAGCTGAATTTATATTACCGATTGCCCCGGAAGATACCAATAGAGACTTGAAGCATAATCTTGTTTTGGTTATGCCGGCCGTTGAAAGCGGCTCCGATCTTCACGAAAAATTGGAAGCAGGTGGTGTGAGAAAATGGTTGAGCCGCGACCAACTTGCAATGGTAAACGTCTCAAGACTTACTAATAGCCATACTGTGGCCGCAATTAAAGTTGCTGATGATATAAAGTTGCTTAAAGCTTTCAGGTAGCTTTTTTAATCTTCCCAACCCTTGGATTGTTTTTGACTGCTTCGAGGAAGAATTTGATCGCCGTTCCCGCTTGTTCTGGGTTCTTACATTTTACGGTGATGGTGGTATGAATCCCACCATAATCATGAAACCTTTCTGAAAATTCAAAATTTGGCCCCCTTCCTTTTTTTATAAAGTAACGATTTTTGGTATCTGCCTCAACTGCTACAATATCCTCCTTTTTGGCATTTGGGTCGAAAAGCTTAGCAATATCAAGCAAGTCAATTTTTTCTACAACGCTTTTTTCAAATACACCCCATTCAAACATTTCATCATATTCAACTTCTAACCCCTCTTCAATATCTCTTTCAGCTGAGACAACAATATAATCTCCGTAACCTGAATGATCTCCACGTTCAAGATTTGTCTGAACAACGGAAATTTTTTTGAAAATACCCTCGCTTGTAAATGCCTCCATTTTTTGTGAAAGATATACAGAGTCAAAATCTTGACCAATATCCACCCTTTCTCTTTCTTGACTATCCGGAAGGTCCGCAAGGGCCAGGAAGTGCCACAAGTCATTCTGAATTTTTGCTCCTTTTTTAATTAGTTTTAATGCCGTGTCTCCGTCTGAATCAAAACTAGCGCCCGTTTCTTCCAGTCGTAGAAACAAATTATTAGCACTTTTTATTAGTTTTTCAGAAAGAGGCGATTTCGCTAGTGGGTGATTATTTTCGATTATTCGCTCATGGATAGCGGTTACTTTGGCGCAAAGCTCATACAATTTCTGTTGACCCTCTGACATATCCTGCCAGTACATTCGTTCAATATTTCCAGGTTCAGTTGTCATTCTTTTATTTTTCCAAAGTTAGAATGCCTTTTTTGAAGTCTATTTTAACATTGAAGTTTTTGATAAAACTTAAGCCCAAAAGCCCATGACGTTTTTGATTTTTTGACCGAGAACGCTCATTTCTGGGATGATAACGACCGGGACTGTTTCTATATTTGAAGCTGTTGCTGTTTGAATGGTATTGTTGGGATCTATCTTTATTCCTAGCGCGTTTGTAATTTTCCACGGCAGAATCACAAGGGAGGCTCCGGTATCAAATACAAGTTGAGCAGTTGCTGTGAGGTTTTTCCCCGAGATTTTAGCCTCGACTACAATAATCGGTCTACCGGAATCAAATTTTAGATTTGGCATTGAAGGCGTAAACCATTCCCTTTTCCGGAAGCTTGCCGGTATAGATTGTTGTTACATGCTTCTTGCCTTTTACTTCGGATAATTTTCTATAAACCTCCGATCGTTTCTCGCTGTGGGCGATCGGTTTTGCCTCAATCACTTGATTGAATTTATCCTCCCTTACAACTTCAGCCAGCACCCATTCATCTTTGTATTTTTTCTTTAATTCCGTTATCTTCATACCTCAATTTTAGCATACATTGTCTATTTGTTTTTCCTCCACTTCTCAATCTCTTTATGATTCCCGGAAAGGAGAACTTCTGGTACTTTCCACTTTTTATACTCTTCCGGTCTTGTGTATTGAGGGAATTCTACTTTTCCCGGTTCCGAAAAAGATTCAATTTTGGTTGCCTCTTTTTTTGATAGGACTCTGGGAATAAGACGGACTATGGAATCTGTTATTACCATAGCCGGAATTTCTCCTCCCGTTACTCGATGATCGACCCCCTCATAATGTCCTGCAATCAAAATTAGGTGTTCAAGTTTGGAGAATTCTTTGGCTTTGGCTTGAGTATATCTTTCTCCTGAAGCGTCCAGCAAAACAACTTTTGACTTTTGACCTTTGACTTTTGAGATTGCTTTGTCTATTACATCAACACGGAGTAGCATTCCAACTCCTCCTCCATATGGTCTGTCATCAACCGTCCTTCGTCCAGTTAATCCCCACGCTCTTAGGTCGTGGATCTTAATTTCTACCAGATTTTTATCCTGAGCCCGTTGAAGGATTGACTCGGCAAACGGTCCCTCAAACATCTTTGGGAACAGGGTTAGTATGTCAATTTTCATCCCTTGTATTTTACCAGTTGGATGGTAAAGTTTAAATTATGAGTAAAGCAGTTGTAATTATCCCAACGTATAACGAGAAGGAAAATATTGGCCTTCTAATAGATAAGCTTGAGGAAGTATTCGCCAAAGTTCCCAAAAAGTGGGAGATGAATATTCTGGTGGTGGATGATTCCTCGCCTGACGGGACCGGGGAAGTGGTTAGGGGGAAGATGGACCAGTTTAAAAATGTTCATCTTTTTACGAATAAAGAAAAAGTAGGTTTGGGGGGAGCCTATATGAGAGGAATGGAATATGCAACCCAGGAAATGAAGGCTGATTTGATGTTTGAGTTTGATGCTGATTTTCAGCATGATCCGGAGCTTATTCCGTCATTTCTGGAAAAAATAGATGGGGGAGCGGATTTAGTTTTGGGGTCAAGGTATATGAAAGGCGGTTCGATTCCGAAGTTTTGGGGAATTCATAGGAAAATTTTATCCGTGGGGGGAAACATTTTTACTCGGGTAATGATGCTTGATCGTAAAATTCATGATTGGACAACAGGTTTTCGCGCAGTTCGTCCCGAACTATTTTTTAAGGTTAAAGACAAAATTACAGAACTTAAAACTTATTCATTTCAGCTTCAATTTCTGTATCAGGCTAGAAAACTTGGAGCAAATATTGCTGAAGTTCCTCTTAATTTTAAGGAAAGATATAAAGGTTATTCAAAAATTCCCGGGCTTGAAAGTACAATTAAGACTTTTTGGTTTGTCATAAAAGTTAGGACGATTGATTTTTTCAAATCACGTTTTTTTAAGTTCGGAACGGTTGGTTTTTTGGGATATTTGGTGAATGCCTTTTTCTTAAATCTTTTTTCAAAGATGAGTTTCCCCGAAGTCGTCATCTGGGCTGCCTCTACCGAGTTGGCAATAATTAACAATTTCGCTCTAAACAATATTTGGACGTTCAAAAATAATGAAATCAAAGGGGGGGTTAACGTTATCAAAAAGTTTCTACAGTTTAATTTGACAAGCGCCGGAGCTTTAATTATTCAAACTGTTTTGGGAACTTTGGGCGTATATATTTTGGGCGGGGAATACAGGCAGCTGCTTCTTCCGTTTATAGTCTTGTTTGTAGTATTGCCCTACAACTACTTTATGTATACGAGGGTTATTTGGAAGAAAAAGCAGGCCTGAATTTTGGGCCATAAATAATTATTCCCCTTTCGTCACCGTCGTCTCTCATTTTTCTGACCACCATTTCAACAGACATCCCGATTTGGACCTCTCCGTGATCCATGTCTGTCAGCTGTGCGGTGATCATTGGGCCTTCTTCTAATTTAACTAGCGCTACAGTGTACGGAGTTTGAGCGTCATATCCGGTTGGGGCTTCATAAATGGTTGTATAAGAGTAAACTTCTCCTTTGCCGCTGAATTGTTTGACCTCCTGGCAGTTTGCGCCGCCGCAGTGTGGGCAGACATCACGGGGGGGAAAAATATTTTTGTCACAGCTTCGGCAATGCTCACCCTCCAGCAGATATCTCTGCCTTTTTAGCCTCCAATGCCTCGGAATTTCCATGGCATATAGTTAGTCGTGAAGCGAAGCTAAAACCCATGATGTTAAAGGAATGGGGACCAGTTACTTATTGGCATGACGTTTTG
>Ga0075731_118_pt1 | contig 9604 bp, 6 predicted proteins | sample RifGroB1_FD_68423 | JGI IMG/M metagenome (GOLD analysis project Ga0075731, IMG submission 68423) | Microgenomates (Woesebacteria) bacterium GW2011_GWB1_41_10
TTTCAAAAGTCAATCCCCAAACGGTTTCATTTATTTTTTCCCCTTGCCATTTACCTCTCGCCTTTTACCCAGTAAGGAGTTAAAATTTTGGTATGGCTAACGAAAGCATGGCAGGCCCCGGTTCTCTTGGACGCCCAAATCGGATGATTGATTATGGAGACGATGAGAGTGGCGCATCAAAAGTACCGACCATCCAGGAACAGTTAGCAGAGGCAAACCGGAGACTCGTTGAGGCACAAGGAGAACTAGAATCGATGTATGACAGAAATTCTCCTTTGGGCAAAACGATAAAATATATTGAAGAAGGTGGGGTTCCTGAAATTATTACAAATCCAGAGAAACGTGAGGTTTTAGAGAAGATCCACGAGGAAATGGCACGCTCTCTCTTATCGCCAGTTATTTCACTAGCTTTTGATGCCAGGACAGGTTTTGTTCCCCAAAACTGGCCATTACAACACGAATGGTCAACAATTACCAGAATTGGAGATACGATTCGAACTAAAGCCAGCATTTACCAACCTTATAGACCAGACAAGGAAAAAGACCCAAAGACAAAAACGCAAATTGAACAGCGAGAGCACGTTCACAATGTTTACACTTCTAGAGTAATGGCGGAAATGACAAGATTTAGAGCATTCTCCACAATTATTGAGAACGGGTTTAGTCCGATGTCACTTTATTTTGATGGCAAAGGGATGGTTGGACTCGATACCAGACGGTTAACTGTTATGCCCACCGATTCAATTCGTAAAGCTTTTGGCAAAATTCATGATAGAGTACTCACAAGTTTTGAAGAGGGGCAAAAGTCTCTACCAGGAAGTGATGCACCTAAAAAGATTGAGAATGCTCCCAGGTTTTTTGAAGAGGGATTTTCGGATGTTATTAAAGAAGATGCCGCAAGAATGCTGGATTTAGCAAACGTGATTAGCGAGATGAATAAAAGGAATCCATTTGCCGAAGACGGTCGGGAGATGAGAATCGAGGATAAATATATTTCAAAGACAGAACAAGAATTTATAGCAAGTCTATTTAAAAGAGTTGACAGGAAGGATGAGTATGGAAATACAGAAAATTTAGGGGTGGATGAAAAGTCTACAAAAATAAGAATATATTTTGATAAAAATAATAAACAAATCTCGGTAGGAAAAGATGGCGCGCCCACCGCAAAGGAAGATCATTACAAAGATGTTTATATACACACTTTGGCTTATGAGAACACCGTTCGTTCAGAGACTGAGCACAAAAGGTTTATGTCTTTAATGATGTCTTATGTAATGACTAGTGCTCGAGAGAAGTTAAGAGCGATAGTTGAGAAAAATTCGGACATTCTTTCAGTGACCGACGAAAAAGACCCCGTGCTTCAAGAGTTTAAGAATCTTATCCAACTTGTTGATCAGGGGGCTTCTAATTTAATAGAAGACTGGGATACTCCAAGAGTGTCTTTAGAAAGGGAGGCTGCAGCTGCCGCATTTGAATTGAATTTTATGTTGCAGTGTGCAACCGTTAGTGTTGCCAACTTGGGTCACATTTATCATTGGCGAATGGAGGAAACACCAAAAGGTAGTGGACGGTACCTGTACAGGTACCTGGACGAGATAGGTGACCCCGATATGGGATTTGATGCAATGACGGCAATGTTTACAATGCAGCATGAATATACATATGGAGCGATTAAAAATAGGATTTCCACACCATTGTTACCTCCAGTCGATCCAAAATTTGCTGAAAAGGTGATTAACTTCATTGTTCGTGGAGGGCGCGATCCGGAGCTTCTCGCATATGCTGAGAAAAGCCAATATATAGCCAGGGGATTTGGGGTGATAGGTCTTTTTGCTGAACAACTTAAGAAAAATCCTAGTTGGCTTGAGGGTGAAAATTTTAGAAAAGAATTAGAATTGGAGTGTAATGACGAAGTTATACAAGTTCTTGAACAAACAATGTTTGGAGTGCCGACATCCTATAACGAAAAAGTATTTCCTCTCCCAATTTTACCCTTCTTTAGAAGTATAGGGTTATTCGACTCCATGCATGTAAGTAAAGACAAAACCATTCAAGATCTTTTAAACGAGAGGAAATTAATAACTGAGGTTGATTGGGAGCAGTATCATCCTTTTGCAAACGACGGTAGGGCTGTTGTCGGAAGATTTCTGACGGACATTACTTATATTATGTATGGAGGGCTTGATACCAAATCTCTTGAGGCTCTTTTTTCTAATCCTACCGAAGCCATTCGTAAAATAATCAAAGCGATGGATATAGGAGCGCGGGCAGAGGCTAGAACTTTTAACTACACCCATAAGGTAACAGCCCCTGTAACGGGAACAGAAAAAGTAATTACAGAACCTAAGCAAATTAATAAAAAAGTCAGTGAAATTACCTACGCTTCCTATCTATCAATTGCATACCTGGCATTTTATAAGTTTGGTTTATGGGATGGGCACCAAAAATTTAGTAAGGACAAAGAGCAGTTTATTAATGCTATGGGAGTACCGACGGAGACCAGCTTTGTGAGCTTCCTTGAGGCCGCTTCATATCTTTTGAAAGAAAAGCAAGGATTTAAACACTATCGAGATAGCTATATGCTTCTTATGATTGGACTCGCAGAGTTTACAAAAGGTATTGGGGTACAAGCAGATGTTCTTTACAAAGATACGGAGCAGTTAAGAGCCAAAGTTTCTGGATTTTTGAAGAAATAAAATTTAGTGTTCTATTCTGAGACCACCTGTCTCCTTGACTTTTTTCAAAATGTCGTCCCATCTTGGATTTATTCTGTTCATGATTCCATAAAGGGGTCTGCCTTCTCCGGCAATTCCAAGCAAGACTCGTGAAGCGCCTTGTGCCCTTAATGCTTCAGCCGCAATAGGTGCTCCTGTCATTCCCCAAGCCGCCTTAAGCGGTGCTTGAGCTTCCCCAATCGCGGTGCCGAAGGCAAACTTTTCACCCATAATAACTGATTTTAACATATCTATAACTTTAGGTAGCATAACGATTAACCCAAAACTCATCATTAAAAACATAAACCCTGTAACGTCTGCACCAATCCATGGCGGAGACCAGAGAGTAATTTGACCAGAATTGGGATTTCCTATTTTTAACGACGAACCAAAGAGATTATTGATAGCTGCGACTAATGCGTCGATACCCACGACTGTTCCTGCCGTATAGGAAAACATCAAGAAATCAAACGCCAGATAGATAAAAAGGCCTGTTACGGGAAAAACTAAGACATTGGCAATTAGGTTTCTGAGCCACAATCCGAAACCCATGGCTGGAGCAAATACACCTGCCATTATTTGTAGTGGGGCAATTATTATTGAAAGATAGATATTGATAGCAGTCTTAAAAAGCACCCACGGAATTTTCAGTGTGTACCAAATCATCAAGACTACTACCCAAACAAAAAGAGCAAGTCCTACAATGGTAAATCCTGTTCCGGCGATTAGCGAGAGCGATAGTAGAATTGAGCTTAGAGCATTCCAGATTACAGAGAAGAGAAATAAAAGTGCGTAGATAAGCATTACTATGAAAATAGTCAAGGGACCACCCGCAACACTGCCCAAGCTGACACCCTTAATTGAAAACTCTCCCAATATAGATGTGTAGGCACGCCCGGCGCTGGAGGCGATTCCTGAACTTGCCATTAGGGTAGCAAAGGCGCCGGAAACGACATACATCAAGTCTATAACAAATCCGGCTATGGCCAGTGAAAACGTTGCCAATATTAACGCTCCAATAACCTTAGGAAGTGCTGATTGAATTGTTATCACTGTTTGGGGATTAATCTTGACCCTAAACATTATCATGAAGGCAAAAATTATTACTGCGAGAATTAAGAAAACAAATGAGATATCTCTAGAAGCCTTCCAGTAAGGAATTATAATTCCCATGTGCGCGTATCCAAACCCCGTGGTTTGTGCGTTTGCTATCTTTACTAAAGAGAGCTTTTCTGTTGTGTTTTGGATGTATCCAATGCCCGACAAAGGTCTTTGTGTAACATCGAACATGCGGGATGCCAGAGGTGTTTGGTCGGGAGCTGAAACAATTGGGCTAATAATTTCTACGATTTTGACAAGGAATTCTATTGCTCCCGTAGCGCATTGACCAAGATCAACCGCCCCCGCACCACTCGCTTTCATTGTACAAATTAAGAAATTGTGAAGATCTTTGCCCAAGAAATTTATAGGTAGAGAGATTAGTCCGTATACAATCCACTGGACTTGGGCTGCGGTGTATCGTTCTCCGAAAATTTCACTCGACGGTGAGGTCAAATCGTCGTAAACTTTTACATACCACTCAGTAAACCCCTGGTTATACCAGGTTCCGCCGGAGTCGGCGGCGAAGGAGGGGGAGGGGGAAGCCAGATTTGAGACGAAGAGATAGAAAAAGAGAAAGACTGATAAAATTATTTTTTTAATTAAACTTGACACAGGCATTGGTTTATTGTACCATACAATCAAATTGGCACTAGCCACGACCTTCTCGCTTTTGCGGGAAGGGCAAAATAAAGAACTTTCTAACCTCCTCTAATGCTCGGCCAAAGTCTCCCTTGTCAAGCTCGGCGAGCTTGTTCCAAATCCTTTTTGAACTAAACACCCTGATTTGAGAAGTCATGGCCGAAACGGTTTTACCACCTACTGAAATGGGAACGTAGTATTTGTTGTCTTTTAATTTTGTGCTGAGGGGAACGCCCAAAAAGATTTCTCTATTAAATTTTTTTAAAATTAAAACCGGCCTTACAAAATTTGAATTTTTCCCGTCTTCCTCAAAGCCAATATTCACTCCAACGGATGCCCACCAAATATCTCTCTCCTTAAACATTGGCGGAGAAGATTGTTTGTAATGAAGCTCTTTTTTCTTAACTATCCAGCCATCAAAATCCTTTGCAAATTTATTATCGGGCATTGAAAGATTATAGCAAGAAATCCAGTGACAAGCCTTGAGCGAAGGAGGGGGAGGGGAAGAGGGCAAAACTGGATACTAGTAAATAGATACTGGTGGCTAGAGCAAGAATTATTTTTTTGGGCAGGGCAAGCATGTTATTCATTAACAGTCTAACATGGTGGGTAAATTTTTAATAGCCTTTTCTGCCGGAAGAATAATGATATTGTCCTGTTTCATTTCTCTTTCGTCGCCGTATAAAAAATAGCACCTGCTCTCTGGGTAGAGGGAGGAAAAGTGCCTTAATCCTTTAAGCCAGGTAATCATTAGTTGCGAGAAGCTCCTGAAAAAACAGGCTTTCAAGAGCGATACCACCGATCTCTTCCGGAGAGTCCAAGGGGCCGGATGGCCTTATGGTTCGGTAGATACCCGTATCAAAGAAATAAAACTTTGAGTGGGAAACTCAGGAGAAACGTTTCTTGTTAGACCTTCCTGGCGGATTTCCTCTTCGAGATATGTCTTTATGTAGTTTTGTAAGTATTTAATCGGATCTTTTTCGCTAAAGACAGAGGGCAAGCACCCGAAATTAAGGGATTTTTCGATGAAGTATGTGAGAGCACGGCCCGCCAGTAGATTCTGGCCACCCTTTCTTAATTTTCTTGCACTTGATCCAGTTTTTTGGAACTGTCAATTCCAAAAAACAACCTAGTTCCCGTGGGCAACATCCCAAACACTTGGATTTTAGAGCACTTTATATCTTGTACTCCTGCCCATACCGATACGCTCAACCCTTTTAATTTTTAGAAGCTTGTCCAATATTTGGTTTATAGTGCGACGGGGAATTTCCAGTTTTTTAATTATTTCAAGGGGTGTTATTTCCTGCGCCGTTTTTAAGTATTCCCAAACCGCCAGTTGTTTTTTAGAAAAAGTTTTTTCGATGTTCTCGTCTGATAATAAGTTTATTGCCTCTTGGGATTGTTTAAGTACGGCTTTTAGGAAGAATAACAGCCACGCCGAAACGTCTTCTTCTTTTGTTTCTAAATTTCTTTGGCTGGTCCGCAGAGCTAAGTAGTATTCCGGTTTATTATCCTCGATTATCTTCTCGTGAGAAACGTAAGGCACATAAACATAACCCTCTTTTAGAAGGAGAAAATTGGTTAGGATTCTTGACAGTCTTCCATTCCCGTCTTGGAACGGATGGATTTGCAGGAAATGGACGAGAAAGATTCCAATAGTAAGCAGAGGGTGGTATTTTTTTTCTTTTAGGGCATTTTGTGTCCAGTCAATAAGATCTTTCGTTTTTGACGGAGCCAGATATGACGGTGCAGTGTCAAAAAGGACACCGATAGAATTTCCTGCAGCGTCTATCATATGAACTTTGTTTTCCGATTTTTTATATTCGCCTCTATGAAGCTTGTCCCTTTCTGCATATTTCAAGAGCTCTTTATGAAAATGTTTAATTGAGCTTTCATTGAAGTAAATATCTTGCCAGGAATGAAATATATTCTCCAAAAGTTCAAAGTAGCCTCTGACTTCCTGTTTGTCTCTGTCCGCGAATTTCTCCATAGAAATTCCCCTTAAGAGTTTTTCTATGTCCTCATCCGACATTTTGGCCCCCTCTATTCGGGTGGATGCTCCGGTAGAAGTGACAAGAACAGATTCCTTGAGTTTTTTCAGGACTTGCGGGTGAAGTTTCACTCCAGATGTCCACATCCCTTTTAACTCGTCAATCTTAGCAACGAGGGAGAGGATATCTGGTGAGATTGTTTTCAGGTTAATCATGCATACCAATTATGCAAGATTATGCAAGATTAGTCAACCACGCAGGCGTTATGGACAGCTCATATCAGTCGGCCAAGTGATTCCAAATAATCCGTTTTTAACGCAATTTGTTAAATATGTCCAGGTTGTTCCCATAACCTCGTAGTAATAATCTGTGGCGGTCTGATCACTCGGGTCGCAAACCCCAGCTGAGCTTTGAAAACGGCTAAGCCACCCGTGCATGGGTTCCACAAAGCCGTCTACACCCTCACACAATTTCATTTTTGCCATGTTCAAAAATGCTTTGAGCTGTTCAACAATATTTTGGTATATGTTCGAGAGATTTATACCAAAATCCTGCGTGGTTTCTCCTCCATGGCAATAGTTGCTGGCGCCAGACTCATTAAGCCAAATTGTAAGGGCAAAAGCCGGGTTAACCCCCGCCTTTTTAGATTCACTGGCTACATAGTTATAACACTCTTCGGCGAGATTGTTTTCGGGCCCGGAGCAGTCCGAAGTCCACTTATTTGCGAGATCAATAAAGTTTGATTTAAACGAGCCCAGGTATTTTGAGTCAACCGCAGAGTCTGGGACATTTACGTCGCATTTTTTTTCTTCCTCGAGGGGTGTGCACTCCGTGCCGTTGGTGATGGGTTCGCCGTAGCCTTTGGGGCGAAGAGCGGTTTGAATGCCTTTTAAGAAATATTCATAGACAGTTCCCAGATGCGGGAAGTATAATTTTGGATTATCTTAATAACTCGACCCCTGGTGATGAATTGCCCTCGTCGAGAGAGTAATTTGCTTTTGACTCTCCCGGGATGTCTGCTATACAGCTTACTGGCGCGTCTTTACCGGTTTTTGGAAAGATTCTTCTGAAAATCGAATCTGCGCCGACCGTGGTTGATTCCCAGACTTTGTCTATGTACGGATACTGAAGCTCAAGCGGAATTTCGGCATAGACATCCGATTCGCATTTCCAGTCCTCAATCCATCCCTGTACGAGGCACTCGCCCGTGTTCGGGTCTTCTTCAATACATCCGTATTTTTTGGTTAATTCGCATTTAATATCTCCTACGGTGTATTCAATACTTGCTCCCATATTGCTTTCGGGATTATCAAAGGTAACATCATCCCCTGGGTTGCTTCGAACATCAACTACTTGGCATTGACCGGGATCAGTAGTTTCGAAATCTTTGAGAGTGTTGGAATCTGCACTGCCGGAGGCGTGTTCCTGGGGAATGTAAGTTTTTTTAAGAAGTTCGGCCAGCTGAAAATCCTCTTTGGTGTGGGCAAAATAAAGAGGAAAGTTTGGGGGGAAGCTGGGGATATCATCATATCTTGAGTCGAGAATTTTGGCTTTCGGGGCAGTAACATGAACCGCGGTTTTCCATTTCTTACCTTTTTTGTCAACAGTGTTGGCAAGAGGGATATAGGGATAAAGATCTGCCCACTTGTTTGGAACAATACCAAGCTCTACGCAAACAAGTTTGTCAAAAACAATGGCGCAGGTTTTCCCCCGCCATTCATTATAAGCTTTTTGATAGTAAATTTCTTTTTCGAATTGCCAGGGTAGAGGCGGGATTTTACTGTTCCATTTTTCGGTGCCAAACCAATTATTAAGGACCCAGTTTATCGTTGAGAGGTTCCCCTCATTCCAGTCATTTAACCTTAGTTCAGCGCCATTACTTTTTGAACCATTGCCGTCATAACACTCGACTGGCTTTCCAAGGCGCTCACAGACGACTATTTGGTTATGGTTTTGGGCCTGCTCGGTCTGGGTGCCGTCATCTTCCGTGGTTACCTCCTGTTCTGTTGCGCTTTTAATTGTTTCGATTCTCTGCGCTTCCTGTATAACTCCCGGAAGAAGTTTGTTGATTGGTCCTGAAAAATTGACAAGCTCTGTATCCGTATTTTTGCCTTCGCCGTATTCGGTGCGGTTGACGACTCCGTTTAAGTACCAGCTGACATATTCGTTTACTTTGGTTGCGTCATCCAGCTTGTCTTCGGAATTTTGGCTATTTTTAACAAGCTCTGTGTTTCCCAGAATCGGAAGCTCAACATCCTTCAAATCCACCACGACCTTTTTTGTAATTGGATTTGGCCCAATATATGGACACCACTCTTGACCGCAATAAATGGTTTTAACATTGTCGAGAAAAAGAATCAGTGTGTTTCCACAAAATAAGGATAATGGTATGTCTCCGCAGGGGGAAGCCTGATAAGGTCTTAGGGAGTTGTATTCAGGGTCGGCCTTAAGGTTCGGGTCACAGGGAATTTTTCCCGGTTGGGGAATGGCATCGGCTGCAATGATAAATGATAAATGATAAATGATAAATAAAAATAAGACAATTAAAAAAACAAGAAGTTTGGGCAGGGTTTTCATTACAAAGTAATTTTAAATTCGGTTACGTCTACTCCCGTAATTTCTTTTATGAGGACCAAGAAAAGATACGAAAGAAGAAGAACTATTAAGCCTCCGATTGCGTAGGTTAGAGTTTTCTTGGCGCCCTCGACAGCTTTCGGGTCGCCCCCTGATGTGATGAATTTAAATCCACCCGAAATTAGAAGGATAAAAAGCACAATTCCGGCAAATCCCAATATTGCGGAAACAAGATTCCCAAAAATCTCTCCCAAATCAGAAATCTTAGCCGGTTCATCCATATAAAACTATTTTAGCAGAAGTTATTGACCCGATACAGAGGGGAGCGAGAGTGAGAATATGTCGATTCCGAAGAAGGTGTTGATTAATGCGACTATTGCCCAAGCGGCAAAGACTATCACAAGCCCGACCAACGCTGCAGTGATCTGATTCCTCGCTCCCTCGGTTTGAGCTTTGTCCCCGCCGGAGGCAATCCATTTAATTCCGCCGATTACCAAAATAAAGAAGAAAACAATCGCCGCAATTACCAAAGTCCCCTTAATGAGGCCGGATACTATATTTGGGAGAGTAAGCCCGGTCAGAGGC
>Ga0075731_135_pt1 | contig 8869 bp, 9 predicted proteins | sample RifGroB1_FD_68423 | JGI IMG/M metagenome (GOLD analysis project Ga0075731, IMG submission 68423) | Microgenomates (Woesebacteria) bacterium GW2011_GWB1_41_10
ATGCAGACCTTATCTTCTACTAAAACTCAATCTTGGTTGACATGGTTTTTGAGGGGACTTTTGATTTTAGGCTTTTTGGTTTTGGCCGCTAGATTATTTGAACTACAAGTTATCAAAGGTGTTTATTATCGAACAGCTTCGGAAGAAAATAGAATCCGTCATATTCCGATACCAGCCAAGCGGGGAAAGATATATGCGAGGGGTGGTGATGTTCTGACAGGTCGTGAATTTGCTCATATCACAGGGTTTGTCAGCGAGATCAATGAAAATGAGGTTGGAAAGATTGATCCAGTGTGCCCTGACAAGGGCCCCATGAGGTTTGGGCAATTGGTCGGTCGTGGCGGACTGAATGAAAAATATAACTGCATATTAACTGGTGTTGATGGTGCAGAACTAATAGAAGTTGACACAAATGGGAATAAAATCCGGACATTGGGGATTAAAAAGCCAATGCCAGGCAAGGATATTCGAACAACTGTTGATTACGGTTTGCAATTAAAAGCAGCCGGCATTTTAGGGCAGAGAAAAGGCGCAATCGTTGCAACGGATGCAAATGGCGAAGTTCTTGTTTTTTATTCAGGACCGACATTTGACCCAAACGATATCGAAAAAGATTTAGAGAATAAAGATCTTCCTTTTTTTAACCGGGTAATCGGGGGAACTTTTCATCCGGGCTCTGTCTTTAAACCGGTTATCGTAATTTCTGCGCTTGAAGAAAGCAAGATTGATAAAGATTATCGTTTTTTAGATAAAGGGGTAATAGAAATAAAGACTTTGTATGGTAATTTTTCTTACTCGAACTGGTATTTTACCCAGTACGGCAGAACCGAGGGAGAAATTGATTTAGTCAGGGCAATTGCGCGCTCAACCGATACATTTTTTTACACAATCGGAGAGATGGTTGGACCGGAGACTATTGCCAAATATGCCGACAAATTCGGTTTAGATAAAAAAACGGGGATTGATATTCCAGGAGAGATTGGGGGCTTAATTCCCACTCCCGATTGGAAAAGGAAAGTTAAAAATGAGAACTGGTTTTTGGGTAATACCTACCATTTAGCTATTGGCCAGGGAGATATAGCCCTGACTCCAATTGGATTAAACCAATCTATATCGGGTATTGCTACAGGAAACCTATGTAGGCCGAACTTTGTTGGGGAGAAAAAATGCAAAAGCTTGAATTTAAAAAAAGAAAATCTTGAATTAGTCAAAGAAGGAATGAAAAAAGTGTGTCTGGATGGGGGAACGGGCTACACTTTTTTTAATTATCCCGAAGGGGTCTTCTGTAAAACTGGGACTGCGGAGGTGGGCTTGGATGGTGATACTCACGCTTGGTTTACCTTGTTTAGTGATGATATTGTTTTGACTGTTCTGGTTGAAAGAGGCGGTGAGGGCTCAAAAGTTGCAGGGCCCGTAGCCCGCGAAATAATGGATTATGTATATTTACGGAAAAATCCTTAAAGAGGATAAGAAAGCAATTGCTGTAGTTGGTTCGCGGCAAATGTCCCCGCGCGGGAAAAAGTTAACCAAAGAATTTGTTAAGGCGTTAGTTGATGAGGGATTTACAATAGTTTCCGGTTTGGCCCGCGGAATTGATACAACTGCTCACGAAGTGGCGCTTGCTGCAGGAGGAAGAACTATAGCGGTTTTAGGGAGCGGTCTTGATGTTATCTATCCTTGGGAAAACAAACATCTGGCAGCTCAAATTGTAAAAAACGGGGCATTAGTTTCACCCTTTCCCAAGGGGACAAAACCGCTAGGTAAAAATTTCTTAGCTAGAAATAAAGTAATAGTTTCCCTGTCAAAAGCAGTTTTGGTAATTGAAGGGTTAAGAAGATCGGGAACTCTTTCGACTGCGTCGCACGCGGCCAATGAAGGCAAAGAAGTTTTTGCGATTCCCGGGAGCGAAGCAACGGATTGGTTAATTGACCAAGGTGTAAATAGTGTAAAATCTCCTGGTGAGTTAGTTCGTCTAATATGAATCTTGTTATTGTTGAATCACCGACCAAAGCCAAAACACTCTCTAGGTTTTTGGGCGGTGGTTATGATGTGGAAGCAACAATGGGGCACATTAAAGATCTTCCGAAAAGTAAATTGGGAGTTGATATCGAGAATAATTTTGAACCTCAGTATGAAATCGTTGCCAAAAGAACAGAAACAATTAAAAGCTTACAGCTTAAAGCTAAAAGCTCTAAGTTAATTTATCTAGCAACAGACCCTGACCGCGAGGGTGAAGCCATCGCTCAGCATGTGCAAGAACTGACCACTGATCACCGGTCACCGGTCACTAGGCGCATTGTCTTTCATGAAATTACAAAAGAGGCGGTTGAGGAAGCCATAGCAAATCCCCGGAAAGTTGATGAAAATTTGGTTAATGCCCAGATAGCAAGAAGAGTTTTAGATAGACTTGTTGGATATGAATTATCCCCGCTTCTTTGGAAAAAAGTCAGACGAGGGCTTTCTGCCGGGAGAGTCCAATCGGTTGCTGTTCGGCTTATTGTCGAGAAAGAAAGAGAGATTGAAAAATTCAAACCAGTCGAATACTGGGAAATTTTTGCAAAATTACAAGCAAACTCCCACGAGGTGGGCTCTGACTCCTCGGGGGTGTTTGTTGCTCAGTTGACTAAAGAAGTAGGAGATAAAAAAACTGTCGATAAAATTTTGAGCGATCTTAAGATTGCAAAATACGTTGTTTCGGATGTCAGAAAAAGGCAAGTTACCAAAAGTCCATATCCGCCGTTTACGACTTCTACAATGACACAGGCCGGCTCAAGAATTTTCGGTTGGTCGGCCAAAAAAACCATGATGGTTGCACAAGGATTGTATGAGGAAGGTTTAATTACTTACCACAGAACAGATTCTCTTAATTTATCTTCCCAAGCGGTTGAGAAGACAAGGGGTTATATCGCCAAAGTTTATGGCGATAAATATCTGCCCGAAAAAGCAAGGTTTTACAAAACTTCATCAAAGGTTGCACAAGAAGCACATGAGGCCATTAGGCCCACAAACATTACCAATAAACCAAACGGCAAAAATAAACTTTACGATTTAATTTGGAGAAGGTTTGTTGCCTGTCAAATGACGGCTGCGGTTTATAACGAGACAACAATTGATGTTGAGGCGCGGGTGTATCAGTTGCGCGCTTCTGGGCAAATAATGACTTTTGACGGATGGAGGAAACTGTTTCCCGTCTCGAGTATGGACTCCTTGCGGGTAGGCTTTGATTCCTGCGAGGTGGCCATTTTGCCTGAGGTCGAAAAAGGCGAAAAACTTGATTTAGAAAAAGTTTGGGGAGAACAAAAGTTCACTCAACCACCAGCAAGATTTAATGAAGCTTCTTTAATTAAAACTCTTGAGAAGTTGGGCATCGGCAGACCTTCAACTTATGCTCCGATAATTACAACCATCCAGATTCGTCAATATGTCGAGAAAAATGACTCCAAGGCTTTTGCACCTACTTTAGTAGGAATTGCCGTCAATGATTTTTTGATTGGAAATTTTTCTGATATTTTTGATTATAGTTTTACTGCTGAAATGGAAGATAGTTTAGATAAAGTTGCGGATGGCAAATTGCTTTGGGTAAAAACAATTAAAGATTTCTATACCCCTTTTGGCAAAAAAGTGAAGGATGTGACAAAAAATTCAAAGAGAGTAAAAATTGAAGTTGAAAAACTGGGCAGAAAATGCCTGGAGTGTAAAGACGGCGAGCTTGTGATTCGTACAGGTCGCTTTGGAAAGTTTGTTTCTTGTTCCCGTTTTCCGGATTGTAAACATACTGAAAAATATATTGAAAAAGTTGGGATGAAATGCCTCAAATGTAAAGAGGGGGATGTGATTATTAAAAGGACAGGGAAAGGACGAAATTTCTTTGGTTGTTCCCGATACCCCGATTGCAAATTTGCAAGTTGGAAAAAACCTGTTAACATCGATTCCAAGAAATGAGCGTTCTTTCTAAACCAGAAATATTAAGACACTTCAAAATTGGTAATATTGTTATCTCTCCTTTTAACAAAGATAATGTTGCCAACTCCAGTTACGATGTAAGGCTTGGAAAATATTTCTTCCGTCAGGATCCTATTAAACATTCGCAGGTTCTAAATCCATTTTATGAAAAGTCGTTAAGAAGAATGTATGACGGAGCAGAAGAGGCAGTTTTTGTTTCAGAAATCAGATCAAAATTAAATCCGTTTCATGGATTGAAAGCAAACGATAGTGTTATTCTAATTGCTCCGGGTGAAACAATTCTTGCTCACACAGTTGAATTTATCGGTGGCAAAAACGGGATGAAAGGTTTGCCCGCGATCACAACCGAGATGAGAGCCAGAAGCTCAATCGGAAGAATTGGAATTGCGGTTTGCAAGTGCGCCGGTTGGGGGGATATTGGTTATGTAAATCGCTGGACGATGGAAATAACCAATTTTGCTAATTCAATAATTCCTCTTCCTGTGGGAGTAAGAATTGCGCAAATTATTTTTCACGAAACAACTCCCGTTGTCGAAATTGATAAATATGCAAAGAAAGGGAAGTATCAAGCCTCGGAAAAATACAAAGTTAGAAAATATTCTAGTAGTGATATTGATCGATTTTTGCGGCTGGACGACAAAGAAACAAAGTATTTAAGCCGAAAAAAGCTTCTTTCCTCAAAATAATTTTCCACCTTGCAAGTTTGGGGAAAATGAGGTAATTTGCGACTAAGAATATGGAGCGGGGAAGATTTGTTGTGGTTGAGGGGGGGGTGGGATGTGGAAAGACTACACAGTTCGGGAAAATATACTCTCTCGTTTCGGATTATGGTCTATGGATACAAACCAGGGAGCCTGGAGGAACTCCATTTGGGGAAAGAATAAGATATACAGTCCAAGACGAGAAGGCTAAAAATGTTTTTATCCACCCGTACGCGTCTTTGTTTGCATATAGCGCTGCAAGAGCAAATCTAATCCGTGGGGTGGTGATTCCTAAGATCAATGTCGGAACAAATGTATTACAAGATAGATATTGGTATTCCACTTTTGCATATCAGGGTGCAGAGGGGGTTTCAAAACCCCTTATCTTTTTGGTTAGCGCAATAGCAACGAGAATGTTTAAACCCGATTTGGTTTTACATTATGATTTGATGCCGGAAATTGGCATGGCCAGAAAAAGAGGTAAGGGCGACTCGGATAGGTATGATGAGATGGAATCGGAGTTTCACAGAAAGGTAAGGAAGAACTACTCGCAAGTTAGGGGATTCTGCCCTGGAGTTTGGAGAACGATTGACGCATCGGGGTCGATCGATGAGGTGTTTGGAGATACAAGAAGGATTTTAGAGGAATTTAATGTAATTTGACAAAAACTTTTAGAATGGGCATATTTAAGTGTGCAATCTAAATATTTGCTAAACATTTCAAAGAAGGGGCTTTTTACAATACCTATTGAAATAAGACGTAAGTTTGGGTTGAAAAAGGGAATGAAGCTGAATGCTTGTGTAAAGAATGGGAACCTGTTTTTTGAATTTCCAAAAATACAAACTTCGAAATTAGTCTAACACGCGGTATAATACCTCAAATGCAAAAAATTGTTGAGTGTGTGCCGAATTTTAGCGAGGGGAGAACTCTCAAAGTTATAAACTCTATTTTTGATGCTGCGAAAATCAAGGGTGTAAAAGTGTTTGAGCTTGAATATAACCGCGACCATAACCGTATGCTTTTTACAATAGTTGGCGAACCCGAAGCGGTTCTAGCTTCTGTTTTTGAATCAATAAAAACCGCCACAAAGCTTATTGATATGAATAAGCATGTTGGTGAGCACCCGAGAATCGGGGCAACCGACGTCGTGCCTTTTGTTCCTGTTTCAGGAGTAACCATGAAAGAGTGTGTCGAGATTTCCAATCAATTGGCCAAAAAAGTTGCCGATGCCGGAGTATAAGAACCTGGCAGATGTTAGAGCTGGAGAGCTTGAAAGTTTAAGAGTTACGATGAAGAAACCCGATTATGGCCCAGATAAAATACACCCGACTGCGGGAGCGGTAGTTATTGGCGCCCGCAAATATTTAATCGCTTTTAATGTCAATCTTGATACGTCAGATGTGCTTATTGCCAAAGAAATTGCTAAGAAAATCAGAGAAAAAGACGGAGGGCTAAAAGGTGTAAAAGCTTTAGGCTTTATGGTTGATGGGAGAGCGCAGGTTTCGATGAATTTGGTTGATTACGAGAAAACGAATTTCGACGCCGCGTTTTATGTGGTGAAAAAAGAGGCTGAAAAATTGGGGATAAAAATTAAAAACTCGGAGATCTATGGCATGATTCCTCTTGAGGCCTTGGTAAAAACAGCAAAAGACACTTTCAAAGCGGACGGATTTAAGTCCGATCAGGTTTTGGAGAAAAGATTATACGAATGAAAGATTTTTTGGAAAAACTAGCCGGTAAGAATCCTACTCCAGGTGGAGGGGCTGCGGCGGCCATTGCCGGGGCGATGGGGGCAGCGCTTGTTGAAATGGTGATCAGTTTATCTAAGAACTTAGAACTTAAAACTAATAACTTGAGGGAAAAACTTCTTAAACTCGCTGAAGAGGACGTAGTTGCGTTTGATTCGGTGATGGCCGCATACAGAAGTAAAAATAAAGAAAAAATTATGAAAGCGCTGCTTAAAGCCATTGAAGTTCCAGAAAAAACAAAAAAACTTTCAAAAGAAGTTGAGAAATTAGCAAAAATTGCTGCGAGGAAGGGCAACAAAAACGCTCTTTCCGACGCTAAAACTGCCCTCTACCTCGCCCAAGCTGCTCAAAAAGGGGCTGAGGCGAATATTAAAATAAATAAGCAAAGCTTGGCATCGCTTCGCGTTGTAAGACCTCATTGAAAAGGCTCGGTGCGTAAGCTATAATTTGCCCTCGATGGCTGTCAAAATCAAACTTGAAGAACTTTTGGAGGTGGGAGCCCATTTTGGGCACCAGACCAAGCGCTGGAATCCGAAGATGGAGGAATATTTGTATGGCTCCGAGAATGGGGTCCATATTTTTGATTTGACCAAGACAAAAGCTGCTTTAGAGGAAGTTCTTGAGTTTTTAAAAACTTCTGTCAAAGATGGCAAAACCATTCTTCTTGTCGGAACCAAAAAGCAGATTAAGGAAAAAATTAAAGCTATTGCCGAAAAAGCTGGAATTGCCTATGTCAACGAGCGTTGGTTGGGTGGGACTATCTCCAATTTTGATCAAATGAGAAAATCACTCAAAAAGCTTGCCGAGATGAAAGAGAAAATGGCCTCCGGCGGCTACTCGGAATTTACCAAGAAAGAAAGACTTCTGATAGAGCGTGAAATTACCCGGCTTGAAAGATTTTTCGGGGGGCTAACTGGGCTTGAAAAGGCTCCCGATGTTTTGTTTATTGTTGATACCAAAAAAGAAATCAGTGCGGTCAGGGAAGCAAGCCGAAAAGGCGTTACGGTTATCGGTTTGGTTGATTCTAATTCTGATCCTGACATGGTTGATTATGTTATCCCCATGAATGACGATGCCGCAAAAGCTGTAGAATATGTTTTGGATAAGGTTGGAGAGGTAATTGGAGATGCAAAAAGTAAACGTAAACCAGTTAAAAAAGCTTAGAGAGGCTACAGGTGCCCCAATTATTCGGGTTAAAGAGGTTTTGGAGAAGTTTGGGGAAGTAAAGGCTTTAGAAATTCTTAAAAAAGAAGGATTTGAAAAAGCCGAAAAAAGAATCGATCGGGCCACAGGACAAGGAAAAATCTTTGTATATCAGCACCACACAGGGAAAGTGGTTGGTGTAGTTGAGCTTTTGTGCGAGACAGATTTTGTTGCCAGAAACGAGCTTTTTGAAGTTCTGGGGAAAGATTTGGCTATGCAAGTAGCCTCAATGGGAGAGAAAGATTTGGCTAGTCAGGAATTTATCAAAGATCCTTCCAAGAAAGTTGGAGATCTGATTAAAGAAGTGATTGCAAAAACAGGAGAAAACATTAAACTGAGACGAGTGGTATGGATGAGAATTTAGTTTCTTCAAAATTTCAAAAGGTTCTTGATTTACAGATTTCGGATATTGGAACAATTAGGACCGGAAGGGCAACTCCCGCTTTGGTTGAAAATATAATTGTTCCTGCTTATGGCGGAACTCAAAGACTAAAAATAGTTGAGCTGGCTGGAATTTCGGCACCGGATCCAACTCAAATTGTTATTTCTCCATGGGATAGAAGCATAATCGGGGACATCAGGAAAGGAATATTGGAAGCCAATATTGGAATGAATCCTTCAATTGACGGAGAGGTAATCAGAATTACAATGCCGCCATTAACAACCGAGGATAGGGAAAAATATGTCAAGCTTTTGGGTCATAAGTTGGAAGTTGGACGCGTAATGGTACGCCAAATAAGGGGAGATGAAATGCATGACATTAAAAAGAAATTTGAGGCAAAAGAGATGAGTGAGGATGAGAAGTTTGGGCAGGAAAAGCGTTTGCAGGAATTAACCGATCGGTTTATTGCAAAAATTGAAGAAATGGGAGAGAAAAAGAAGCAAGAACTTCTTCAAATTTGATATACTTTCTTCATGCTCGGGTCGATTTTGATTTTTTTGCTAGTTCTTTCGATTCTTGTTTTGGTTCACGAATCTGGGCATTTTTGGGTTGCAAGAAAAAACGGAATTTGGGTTGAAGAGTTTGGTTTTGGGCTCCCTCCGAGAGTTTTCGGAAAAAAAATAGGAGAAACTATTTATTCTCTAAATCTTTTTCCTTTTGGCGGATTTGTTAGGCTTCATGGAGAGAATAATGAAGAAGAAATTGAGGATCCAAAAAGGGCATTTTTAGGAAAAAGTAAAAAGGTTCGTTTTGCTGTTATTATTGCTGGGGTAGTCATGAACTTTCTTTTGGCAGTTTTTGCCTTTGCAATT
>Ga0075731_131_pt1 | contig 8835 bp, 12 predicted proteins | sample RifGroB1_FD_68423 | JGI IMG/M metagenome (GOLD analysis project Ga0075731, IMG submission 68423) | Microgenomates (Woesebacteria) bacterium GW2011_GWB1_41_10
GACAAGCACCCGCTTTACATAACTATTACAAACGATGAGTTTCCGAGAGTTGTTACTACCCGCAGGGACGGCTCGTATGGTCCATTCCCATCGTCAAATAATGTTAGACAGGTCCTAAAAAGCTTAAGAAGAATCTTCCCATATTCAGATCATAAAGTCGGCAAAAGGGCGTGCCTATATAGCCAAATAGGGTTATGCAACCCATGCCCCAACGAGATAAAAGATGAAGGATCAAAGATGAAATATTTGAAAAACATTAAAAATATAAAGGCGATCTTGGGCGGTAAAATTGGCAAAGTTAAAAATTCTCTTGAAAAAGAGATGAAAAAGCTCGCAGAAGAGCAAAAATTTGAAGAAGCGTCTGCGATTAGGAATCAAATAACTCGGCTTGCGTATATAACCCAATCCAGAATCCCATCCGAAAGATTTTTAGAAAATCCAAATCTGGTAGAAGATATTAGAGTTGAAGAGCTTAAGAGTTTAAAAAAGATTTTGAATTTAAAAAGATTAAGGCGAATAGAATGTTACGACGTTTCACACCTAGCAGGTGTGAAGGCTGCCGCTTCAATGGTTGTGTTTACTAACGGTGAAGCCGATAAAAACGAGTATAGGCATTTTAGAGTCCGTCAAAAAAATAGTCAGAGTGATTTAGACTCCCTTCGCGAAATTTCAAAAAGGCGGGCTAAAAATACCTGGCCTAAACCCGATCTTATTATAGTCGATGGAGGAGTCGAACAGGTTAAAGCTTTTGCCTCAAAAGTTCCTGTCGTCGGAATTGCNCTCGTGCAAAAGTTGAGGGACGAGGCACATAGATTTGCAAGAAGATATCACCATAAGCTACTATCTATTTATGAGAATAATTAAAAGGTTTGTCATCTCTACCGCCTCGATTTATATAGTTAGCCTGGTTACCTCCGGCATGGTCTTTGCCAAAGGCTACGAAACAATTGCGCTCGCAGGCGCCGCTGTCGCTTTATCTTCCCTTATCGTCAAGCCTGTTATCAACCTCTTAATTTTACCTCTTAATTTAATCACCTTCGGCCTTTTCAGATGGGTTACTTATGCCGTGACTTTGTACCTCGTAACCCTTGTCGTTCCCGGATTTTCTATAAACTCCTTTTCTTTCGTTGGATTTTCATCTTACTGGTTTTCCATTCCCGCATTTGGTTTAGGAGGTCTTTTGGCGCTTCTCGCCTTTTCCTTGAGTATTTCGTTTGTTTACACTACAATCTCTTGGATATTAAAATGAACCAGGCATTAGTTATTATCCAAACAATCCTTTCCGTTGCAATCATAGCCTTAATATTAATTCAGGCCAGGGGAACAGGATTCGGCAGAGGCTCGTCAACCTCATTTACGAGAAGAGGCGTGGAAAAGCTTACTTTCCGCCTGACAATTATATCTGTCGCGGCTTTTATTGTCGTTTCAATCCTTAGATTTTTGGTTTAATGAAAAGTTTGCGATACATCGCGCGGCTTACTTTGGCATTCTTGCAACGATTTAAAACAATAATTATAGCTGGTATTTTGGGCGGTGTTGCAATCTTCTTTTTATCCAACCTTTTGATTTCAGCCTTTGGTCACATCGGAAGCCGGAAAATAGGCATTGTAGGCAGATATACGGTTGATAAGCTTCCCATCGAAATTTTGAATATGATAGGGAATGGACTAACACAGATTGATGAAAAAGGCGATGTCTCTCCGAATTTGGCATCTTCATGGGAAACCCCTGACAAAGGAATCACTTGGATTTTTCATCTGAAAGAGGGCGTGTTGTGGCAGGATGAAAAGGAGGTAAAAAGCGCCGATATAAATTACCAATTCTCCGACCTCCAAACAGAAAAGCCTGATGCTCAAACGCTTGTCTATAAACTCAGCGATCCATACTCTGCATTTCCGGCAGTCGTTGCTAGGCCGATATTTAAAAAAGGGCTTTTGGGTACGGGGGACTGGTTAGTTAAAAAAGTAGCGCTTTCATCAGCTAATTTTGTTCAACAACTAACACTTGAGAGAGGAAAGGGAGAAAAGATTATTTATAAATTCTATCCTTCGGAGGAAAGGGCAAAACTAGCCTTTAAACTTGGCGAAGTTGGTGAGCTTAAAGGATTAATTGACGCCAAGCCTTTTGACTCGTGGAAAAAAGTAAAAATTGAAAAACAACCAGACAAAGGCAAGTTTGTGGCGATTTTTTTTAACACCGAGAATGATTCGGTATCGGATAAAGTTTTCAGGCAAGCGCTTGCCTATGCAATCGATAAAGACTCGTTAGAGCAAACTCGGGCAATAAGCCCGATATCGGAAAATTCCTGGGCCTATAATCCCCAAGTTAAACCATATAATTACGATGCCAAAAAGGCCAGGGAACAAATAGAAGGAGAATTCGAAGTTACACTAACCACCTCGCCCATTCTTCTTTCCGTTGCCGAAAAAATTGCCAAAAATTGGCAGGATGCAGGAGTCAAAACAAATATTCAGGCTTTTTCCACACTGCCCGATGATTATCAGGCTCTTCTTGTCATTTTTGACATACCCGAAGATCCGGACCAATATTCCATTTGGCACTCAACCCAGACGGCGACTAATATTACAAAGTATTCAAATCCCCGAATTGATAAGCTGCTCGAAGACGGCAGAACCGAGGTTAACCTGGAAGAGAGAAGAAAAATCTACCTTGATTTCCAGCGCTTTCTGGTCGAAGACTCTCCGGCAATCTTTCTTTATTACCCTACAATTTATACGATAAAACGGTAAATACCGGTGTTAAAAATGAAAAAACCAGACAACAAACACGAAATTGATCGTCAAATTGAGGCTTTAAGGAATAGATTGAGCCTGGAAAAAAAGGTGGTTGGGATTGAGGAAAAGACTGCCCAACACGCTGAATTGAAAGTCCGTAATATAGACACTACAGCCGTAATCGACGCCACTGATTTTTAAACAAGAAGCAGATTACTATTTGGGGTGGTCGACGGGGGTCGAACCCGCAACATCCAGCTCCACAAGCTGGCGCTCTGCCATTGAGCTACGACCACCAACCATTGAGCTACGACCACCAAATATGGTATATTTTAACATAATGCCTGATAAAGACGAAAAGCCGAGAAAGAAGATTGTAGTAGAAGAGGTCAAAAATACCCCTAGCATTGAGGTTCCTCCGCAAACCGAACCGCATATCGAACCGGGAATTCACGAAGAAATTAAAGAGATCAAATCTGGTATAAACCCTCTTTTCATAATCATTCCCGGAATATTTCTTTTGGGTGCACTTTTAGGAGGAATTGTTTATTACCAGAAGAATATATCGGGTATAAAAATTACTGTAACCACCCCTGTGCCTACCATAAGTGAAACTGCAAGCCCCATACCAACTGCATCATCAGAGGTAGATACGGAAAAATATGACGTTAAAATTCTAAATGGCTCAGGAATCGCTGGCGAGGCCGGCAAAGCAAGAGGCATTTTAGAGAAGGCTGGTTTCAAAGTTTCCTCAACCGGTAATGCCACAAGTTATAATTACACCAAAACAGTTATTCAGGTAAAAAGTTCTGTAGAAAAGGAGTTTGTAAGTGCGCTGACAGAAGCTCTTTCCAAAACTTACGAGGTTGATTCCAAAACAAAATCTCTCTCCGCTTCTTCGCCCGATGACGTTGTAATCATTGTCGGCAGCTCCAAAAGTAGCCTATAATATGAGCGAGGTAGGGGAGTCGAACCCCTCTTCACAGCTTGGAAAGCTGTTGTTAAGCCGATTAACTAACCTCGCACCCACAAATTATATTAAGGCCTTTGCGTATACCATTTCGCCACCTCGGCTTATCTTGCTATTTTATCAAATTTCGCCTAATCTGGATATAGAAAGCGGGGTGATTATATATGACGGCTTATGTTAAATTTTTAATAGTTTGGGCTACCAATTCAGGCATAATATTTCTGGCCAACAGTTATTATTCCGATAGTTTTGTTCTTGGAAACGCGGTAATGACTCCGACAATGGCCGGTATTTTAACCGGATTTTTCCTGACGCTATTTGCCCGTTTTAGTAAAACGTTCTCAGGGAAATTTTTGGGAAACAAATTTAAGATGTTCGGATACTATTTCCTGGTAAACTCTGTCGGAATTTGGCTTTTGGCAAGGCTTTCGGTAATAACAGGATTCGGAATTCCCTCTTTTTACTGGGCATTTTATCTCGGGTTTATTACAGTTATAGCTCAATGGCTCGTAAGACAGGGATTTAAGAAGTTTAAATTTAATTAAGAAGGGTGCATCTGAGAGGATTCGAGCCTCTAACCTCCTGTTCCGAAGACAGGCGCTCTGTCCAGTTGAGCTACAGATGCTTATCCGTTATTATACCTCAAGATGACTGATATTTCGCAACAAATACAAGACATCAAGGAAACGTTGCGTAAAACACCCCATCACAAGGCAACCAACCATTTTATTGGCTTAATGCGTGCAAAAATCGCAAGATTAAAAGATAAAGAGATGGAAACATTGACCCCACTTCGCCAAAGCTCCGCGGGGCGAACAAGCTTCGCCGTTCGAAAGCAGGGCGATGCAACTGTGGTTCTTGTCGGGCCCCCATCTTCCGGTAAATCCACACTTCTAAATAAACTCACAAATGCCCAAAGTAAAGTTGCTCCATATGCTTTTACAACGGTTAATGTCATTCCCGGAATGTTTAAATACAACGAAGCCTATATTCAAATTCTTGATATTCCCGGTCTTATTGAGGGGGCGAAAGAAGGCAAGGGAAGAGGCAAGGAGGTTTTATCAGTCGTCAGGGGAGCCGATTTACTTATCATTATGACTGATGTTCAAAGAATTGACCTGATAAAAAAGATGGTTTCGGAACTCGAGGGAGCAGGAATACGAATTAATCAAGAGCGACCCCGGGTAATTATCGATAAAAAGACGGAAGGGGGAATCGAAATCAAATCAAACATTCGACAAGAGCTTGAAACCGAAACCGTAAAGGAAATTGCCAGGGAATTTGGAATAAAAAATGCAACCATTACCGTCAATGAAAAAGTCTCCCTTGATAGGCTTTTTGACGCCTTTGCCGTAAGCCGGGTATATATTCCTGCAGTTTTTGTGGTCAATAAAATAGATTTGAAACTGATGGAAAATGAATATTTGGAAATAAGCGCCGAAAAAAATATCGGAATAGACAAATTAATTACCGAAATTTGGAATAAGTTAAAGTTTGTGTCCGTTCATATTGCCGAAGGCGCAATAGTTATGAAAGAAGGAGAGACCCTTTCTGATGTTGCCGCCAAAATCGGATCGGATTTTTCGGCAAAAGTAAAATCGGCTAAAATCTGGGGTCCGGGAGCAAAGTTTCCAGGCCAGGAAGTGTCTCTATTCACAAAAGTTCAGGAAGGAATGACTGTCAAATTTTAAACAAATTTATTAAGATTTAGTATTTTAAGGCTTTCCACAACTGATGAATTTTGAGTGTTTTTAAGGTTGACGCGGCTCTTGAAGGCCGCAAGAAGCGGATTTAAAAATTCGTCCGCCCAGGATGGAGTCAAAACCTCGATTCCGTCAAAATCGACATCAATTACTTCGTTTGCTTTTACCCTGTTTAGGGTAGGTCTAAATGCCAGATACGCTTCTTTCCCGGCGGGCCTGGAAACGAGTATCGTCCCAAATTTATTGAGTTTGATCAACATATTTAATATTTTACAACAGCCAAACAACCGCGCATAAATTCACTCGTTTCTTCAATCTTAACATCAGCATTGTTTGCATCAAGATTTAAGAAAGCATCTCCGGTTTGAAAAAATAATCCAAATGATTTTTGAGTAACTATATTTCTAACAAACTTTAATCCGTTACCTCTGCTTTCAGGAAATCTTCCTGAAACCGTCTCGGTAAAGGCAACTTTTAAGGCTTCTTTGTGATTGATTAAGTCGGTTTTGACTTTTTTTAACGTAGTTAAGATACCAAGTCCGCGGTCAGCAAGAACAATCCTCTTCTCCGATAGGGAATATGCGAAATATATACCCAGGATATCGGGCCAATTACCCAAGTTGTGATCAAATGAATTGTTGCCAATTTCGCCAACAATTGCAGAAATTAAAGAGGCTAAATTGGGTTCTTGATTTTTAACCAAACTTGATTGAAAATTTTCAAGCCTGGCCTGAAAAACGTCACGCGTCCTGCAATAATATTCAGGGCTCGGCTCATACCCCACGGCGTCCATTGCCCACCTTTTGGCAACAGCAAACCAATCATTCATAAACAAATCAAGGTCGGATCTCCGATAATATCGGTTCCCTCCAACCCCTATGCGTACAGAGGTAAATTTTGCACTTTTATCCCATCTGCGCAAAGTGTCAATGGAAACCCCGAGGATTTTAGCCGCCCGTCCAATCGCGACCAACCCGCTATCAATATTCATAGGGCTTATTATACTCTGCATATGCAAATCTATGCAAATTTATATAAATCTATGCATTGATTGCTGGAAACGCTGTCTATGAACGTTTTCGAACAAATTCGAACGTATTTCAAAGGGAGCGGCGGCTGACCGCACTCAGCCGCCGCACTATCTGAAAGCTCGGCCTTTGGCCTCGCTTATTTTCAGCGCGCGCGATTTTACTCGCCTGCGGGCGAGCAGGGACACTTTTAGTTTCTCTGACTCTTTTAAAAAGTTGCAAATTTGAAAGTAACCTATAATACTTGACTTTTGAGGTGAATGGTGTTAGTATGACATTAGTAAATTTTGAGAAATTTGAGTTCAATTTGCAACTTACAGTTTCTCAATTTTTTAGTTTTTTAAGTTTCTTGCACATTAATAAATTGCGGAAAATTTATCTCCTTTTTAGGTGGCTAACACTTTGGTTATTAAAATAACCTTAGTGTCCAAAGTGTTAGCCATTTTCAAATCATATTCAAAAAGGAGATATCAAATGTCCAAGACTACAACGTACGTCGAGTTTTATTTCCCGGGCATCATGGTTGATGAAGCCTCTGTGAAAGAGATGAGTCATCGTGATCCCAAAAAAGTGAATGTCCCTTCAGGGTCATTCGGCTTCAGATTCTTTGATGTGAAGAGCACCGAAGAAGGTGATGTCAAGATGGAAAGCGACAGACTCAATCTTTCGCCAATGTATTATTACGGCGGTCGCATCATGACCTTGGACGATGTTCGTCGCGAAATGCCCAATGATCGAATCTTGATTTCCAACATGGAAGGAAATGGCTGGTCTCGTGTCATCAAGTGCCGAACCGGCAATTTCAAACCTTTCGATGGTGGCGACGTTCACATCAAAGCATAACTTTCCGCAACAATCTTGCAAGAAACACCCTCCACACGGAGAGAAATCGTTTGCTGTTATTTGGCAAATTGTTTTTCAAAGTGTGTGAGGGTGTTTTTTTTTGGTTTAAATTTGATTATTGATATTTTTTACAGAAGTTATAAATTTAAAGTGGATTCAGTTTAGTGGAAATTGCTTTTTTAATGGCGCAATCAGACAGTTGAAAGCAATTTCTAACTGAATCCACCGGTTGCGCCTTTTGAGTTGTTAGGGTAGAACTAGAACATTAAAAATGTTTGCACATTTTCTTTTCCGCTTTCAGCGGATTTCGAGCCGAACTTTTTGCGAGGCCAAAGGCCGAGCGCATTAATAGTACATCGGCTGGTAGCCTCCCCGGCCCTAAAAGGGCCGAGCACTGTTGTCTCTTTGCTTATTGATGTATTGTTTTACTTTAGTATCATCAACTACACCAACACTCCTTACGAAATATCCGTCTTGCCAGAAACTTGAGTTCCAGTAATTTTCCTCAAGGCTGGGGAATAACTCTCTGATCTTTTTTGACGTTCCTCCTTTGATTAGATTAGCAATCTTACTTGGTGAGTATTTTGGTTTTGCTTCGAGATACAAGTGTACATGGTCTTCTTTAACGGCCAGTTCTATGATTTCAAAGTTGTGTACCTGACAAGCGTATCTTATCAACCCTTCGATTTTCCTTGCTGTATCACCTTTCAGTACCCTTCTTCGCCTTTTTGGTACCCAAACAAAGTGATACCTCAAATCGTATTGTGCTTGTGAAGACTTTCTAATCACCTACCAATTTTATATCTCAATCAGTCGCAAAACCAAAACACAAACTTAATTTTACTATCAGAAGAGCCATTCACCCCGGCCGTTACACGGCCGAGCACCCTGGCTAATTAGTGGGGACGGTCAAATGGCTTGGTCGGCACTTCGTGCCGACCCACCAAGTCGCTGTTGTGTGAACTACCGTTTGACTCTTACAAACGATATTATAGACCAGCTGATACAGACTTTCAAAGAGTGGCGGCTGATATTCCAGCAGTATCCGCTTACACTTAACTACGCAGCCGCATAAAAGGATTAGAAGTCAACAAGTTCGTTTACCCTTACCTTGAGAGCTTTTGCGAGTCTCGATAGCATAAAAAGCGATGGATTGCGCTCGCCGCGCTCTATGTAGCTGATGTAAGTCCGATCGACTCCGGTTTCAAAGGACAATCCTTCTTGTGTGATTCCCTTCTCTGTTCTTACCTCAGCAAGCCTCTTACCAAACTTTCTCTGTAACACCTCTTTTTCCTTTCGGTCTACGGGAAATGATTTGTTTAATCGCCCCATACTCCGAATGTAACGAAAATGTGACTGGGAGTCTTGCGACTCAGAGTCACTTGTGGTAAGATCCAGACACAGTTACAAAGAGCTGAGCGCAAACGCAGGCAACCTGTCTTATGGGTTGCCTATTTGTTTTTTTATGGGAAAAATAAAAGATTGGGTTAGAAATAAAGCGGCTTTACTCACAACGAGCAAGCGAATAAGGATTGGAGTTTTACTCTTTGGTGTTA
>Ga0075731_112_pt1 | contig 8507 bp, 11 predicted proteins | sample RifGroB1_FD_68423 | JGI IMG/M metagenome (GOLD analysis project Ga0075731, IMG submission 68423) | Microgenomates (Woesebacteria) bacterium GW2011_GWB1_41_10
CGTCTTCCCCAATTAGCCTTACCTCCGGGGCTCGGATTTGCATATCAGTTCGCCAAAAAAGTTTAGTCTTTCCCAACTTTACCTTTGAATTGTAGCTAAAGTTTGCCTTTTAATCAAGGAGCTGTTTATATCCCCTGCAATTTGCGGCTCTCGAATGGGTATTGAATTTTGCCACTCCAGTGTTACTATAATCCTGAGGTATGAAAAGGGCAATGGACAGGCGAGTTTTGGATTTTCTTGGCAGGAATAGAGTTTGTGTACTTTCGGTGCTTCTGAAAGATGGGGCACCTCACTCCGCGGCGATGCATTACTCTCATATAAATCCTCCACTTCAAATTTACATACAAACCGAAAATACCAGCAGGAAGTGTCAGGCTCTTCTTAAAGGAGGATCGGTCAAAGCATCGGTTGTGGTTGGTTTTAGCGAAGATGAGTTTAGGACACTACAGTTTGACGGGAATATAAAAATTTTGCCAAATAACAAGTTAAAGAATGTGCATAAAATTCATTACAAAAAGCACCCGGAAGCAAAGCGGTGGAAAGACGATCCAGCAACTGTATTCTTAGTCTTTAAACCAATATGGTGGAGATATACGGAGTATAAACCCAAATTTTTCGTTCTCTCGTCAAAATAATGTCTGGAATTCATAATAAGAAAGCTGCTGAAATAATTAAGAAGATAATTTATATTACTTTAGCCAGTGTTACAAAGGATGGTCAGCCTTGGAATTCACCTCTTTTCTCGGCTTATGATAAGGACTTGAATTTCTACTGGGGATCAGATTGGAAAAGCGTTCACTCGGGAAATATTCGTTCTAACAACAAAGTTTTTTGTGTGATTTATGACTCGACAATGGCGGAAGGAACCGGCGAGGGGGTTTATTTTTCGGGCAAAGCTTACGAGCTTGCAGAGAGAGAGTTATTAGTTGACTGTCCCTCAAGAGACAAACCGGTTCATTTTAAAAGTAACGATATATTAAAAATTTATAAAGTAGTCGCTGATAAGATTTGGATGAATGATGACGAGAAAGATGAGAATGGTAATTATGTAAAGGATATTAAAGGATATTAAGGTGGAGATTCCAATTAGTAAACTCAAGGCGCTTCTTAATTAATTACCTTTTTTGGTGTGTGAATTGTATCTAAATCGCTGCGAAATGTCTACCCTGAGGATGAATTTTTTCAAGTTTTTCAAGTCTGGGCACTTGGTCATTATAAATTCGATTTGAGAGCATGGTGTGTTCCTCACGCATTGTTTTTAGCTCTCCCATTATTTCATCCTCACGTTTATAAAATTCCTCTCTTGACGGTAAGTATTTGAGATCGTCTTTTGTAACTACGCCCATTTCCTGAAACACGACTCTAACCGCTTGTTTAATGGCATCTATAATATCGATGTTGCTAGCCTTTTTAACCATACTTCATTAAACCATTTCTAGGATTTTTCTTCAATCTCTTTTTTCAAGGATTTAATAAATTCTTCGAGATCTTTGCTGCCGAGGTCGGAGCCGTCCCGTTTGCGGACTGCAACCTTGTTTTCTTTTTCCTCGCGATCCCCAATGATAAACATATAGGCAACTTTTTCAAGCTGGGCATCTCTTATTTTTGCTTGCAGGGTTTCATTTCTGGTATCTACTTCCACTCTTACACTCTCCCGCATTAAAGCACTTGCAATCTTGTTAGCATAATCAAGATTGCGATCGGTAATCGGTAATACTTTGACTTGAACGGGAGTGAGCCAGGTTGGGAAATTGCTTTTGAACTTTTCTATTAAGAAGGCCATCGTGCGCTCAATTGCACCGATTGATGCTCTGTGAATTACGACAGGTTCTTCTTCTTTGCCGTTGGCATCTATATATTTAAGCTCGAATCTTTTTGGCATGACAAAGTCATATTGAACGGTAAATGCGGTTTCTTCGGTCCCGTTTACTTTTTTCATTTGAACGTCAATTTTTGGTCCATAAAATGCCGCTTCGCCGGGAGCTTCAAAATGTGGTGCATCAATTTCTTTTAAAACGCCTCTTAGGACTCCTTCTGCAAAATCCCAGGCTTTATCGTCCTTATAGAATTTCTTTTTATCACTTCTGTCTCCCAGAGAAAGCCTGAATCGATAATCCTCTCCTACTTTAAAACCCAATTTACCGTTTAGATAATTAATCAAATCGATAACTTCTTTTATTTGCTCTTTGGCTTGGTCACGGGTAGCAAAAATATGTGAGTCGGAAAGAGTAAAAGTTCTGACGCGCATTAGTCCCGACAGTTCTCCGCTTTTTTCGTATCTAAATTGCGGCGAAATCTCGGCAATTTTTAGGGGTAGTTCTTTATAACTTCTGGGCTCACTGGCGTAAAGCATAAAATGGTGCGGGCAAGTCATGGGCCGAAGGATTAATTCATCCCCGTCAACTTTCATAACGGGATACATAGTGTCTTTATAGTATGGATAATGTCCTGAGGTTTTGTATAAATCGGTTTTGGCAAGGACAGGCGTATAAACATGGCTGTATCCTTTTTTGATTTCTTCATCAACTACAAATCTTTCAAGTTCTCTTCTGATTATCGAGCCTTTTGGGGTAAGAAGCGGAAGACCTTTTCCGACAAGATCAGAAAAAACAAAAAGATTTAGATTTTTGCCGATTATTCTATGGTCTGACTCTTTTGCTTCTTCTTGTATTTTAAGGTATTCATCCAGTTCCTCTTTTGTAGAAAAGACTGTTCCGTAAATGCGGGTGAGCATTTTGTTTTTCTCACTTCCCCGCCAGTATGCGCCTGCTACGGAAAGGAGTTTAAAGTGTTTAAGCTCTTTTAAAGGATCTTCTACATGGCCCCCGCGACAGAGGTCGGAATAGTTACCCGATCGGAAGAAGGTCAATTTCTGTTTTTCCCTGGCAAATTCGTCAATCAGTTCAATCTTATATTCATTATCCTTATATTCTTCTTTGGCTTCTTTTTCTGTTACCTCTTTTTTCTCGAAGCTTTTCCAGGATTTAACAAGATCGTGCATTTTTTCTTCGATTTTGGGTAAATCGCCTTCCGAGATTTTTATATTTCCAAAATCAAAGTCATAATAGAAGCCATCCTCAATTGCAGGGCCGATTGTGCGTTTGGCTTTTGGCCAAAGCTTTATTACGGCCGCAGCCAGAAGATGTGCGCAAGAATGTCTAATGTTATCCAAGTTCATAATTAGTTTATTTTAATATCTTTTAAGGAAATTACCAATTCTGGGTTGTTTATTTTGCTTGCCAGTTTATTATCGGCCGTGATAAGAGTGAACCCGTGGGCGTGTGCTAGGGTGATATATGCGCTATCGTAGGCAGTAATGCCAAGATTTATTGCATATTTTAGACATTGTGGTCCAAGTTCTGACATATCTATTAAGCTCGGACTGGATTGTAGAAGATCTAATAATCTGGTTTCTAAGGACTTGTTTGGTATGGAAGGTTTTCTTAGCTTGGTGCTTTTAAGAATGTTTAATATTTCGTAGAACCATAAATCCGGTGCAATAAGATTTATCTCTTCATTTAGATATCTTTTTTGCAATTCTTTGGCAGGTTCTGTATCAATTTCATCATCCAGAACCCACTTTAGACACACAGAAGAATCTACCACGAAGGTTTTCATGCAGATTTTCTACTTTCTCTTACAAGGTCTGTCGTGGAAGTTTTGATTTTGATTCTTGACTTCCACATCCTTTCAAAAAGTTCCATTTTGTCTTGTCGATCTTGGGCAAGTTTTTTAAGTTTATATTCTTTAACTGCGGCATTAACCAGACTGGCAATGCTGGAGTTTTCTTGAAATGCCAAGACTCGAAGATCTTCGTAATCTTCCTTGGGGAATCTGATATTGGTGGCTACGGTTTGCATATTGGTACCATAGTACCAAGGTACTACAAACTTGTCAAGTGGACCGTGCCGGGATCGAACCGGCTACCTTGCGCATGCCATGCGCACGCTCTGCCAAGTGAGCTAACGGCCCATCGTAAGATATTTTATCACGGATTCTGCAAGAAATTCGAGCTCGAATTGTATAGACCTGTCAAAGTACATGAGTGCGCATACACCCTTGTAGTCTTTTTTTATTGTGGGTTTATTAATTGTTCTTTTATCTACGTAGGTTGGATAAAATTGCTTTCTAGAAATATTTGTGATTCTATGCCAATATCTTTCCAGGTTTTTTATATCTTGGTCTGCCCTGCACTGTATTCGTATTCTAAACTTAGATCTGTCTATACTGAAACATTTTGATAGTAAGGACATATATAGTTGAATAATTTTTGAGCTTGAACTACCTAAGCTTAGATGTTTTGTACTTTTGGTTTTTGCCCCTTCACCAAGGTATAAAATACATAGAAGAAGTTTTTGAACATCTGTATTCAAAAATGACATAAGGTGTAGATTTTTGTCACGTAACCCTCTTAGATATTTTATTTGTCGACGCTTATTTATCAAATGTGCTTTATGTTGCGCTTTTATCAATTTGATATCTACATTTTGTTGAAGCAAATGCTTTTGCGCTTTCGTGAAGTGCAAATGTTTAAACCATTCCGAAAGAGTACCTTTGGGAATTGCTCTCTTAACTTTTTTATTTATATCTGAATAAGTGTTTCCTTTTAGTCTCAAATCAATAGCTCTTTCTTTCAGATCTGTGTACATAAATAAATTATACACTATATGTATAGTTTCACAACAATATACTCTATGTTTGCGAGTGTAATATAAACCTAAAAAAGTTTATTATGGTATATGAATCTTCTGCATGTGGTTATTCTTTCGGTTATTGAGGGTATAACCGAATTTTTGCCGATTTCGTCAACCGGCCATCTCATCCTGACGGCCAAACTTCTTGATATTCAAACCTCAGATTTTTTAAAAACATTCGAGATAGCCATACAGCTGGGTGCGATTATGGCTGTGGTTGTTTTGTATTTTAAACGCTTCTTAGACCTAAACCTTAATCTTAAACTTGCCGTCGCTCTTATTCCCACTGCGCTTGTGGGCTTTATCCTCTACCCCTTTATTAAAGTGTATTTACTTGGAAGTTCAAGAGTAACTTTAGTATCTCTTTTTATCGGAGGCTTAGTATTAATCTTTTTCAACAAAGAGAATAAAGGGAAAATAATCGGGGTTAAGGAGGCCCTATTAATCGGGATTTTTCAGGCAATTTCTGTTGTTCCTGGGGTATCGCGTGCCGCAGCAACAATCATCGGAGGCCTTTTGGTCGGGGCTAATCGCAAAACTGCAACCGAATTTTCATTTCTTCTGGCTGTTCCCACAATGATTGCAGCGTCTGGCTACGATATATATAAATCGGCGGGTATTTTAAATCCGCAAAATCTTCGGCTATTAGCTTTAGGTTTTATCCTCTCTTTTATTTTTGCTCTTTTGGCTGTGAAGTTTTTGGTTTCCTACGTTGAAAGGCACGATTTTAAGGCTTTTGGGGTTTATAGAATAGCCTTGGCTGTGGTATACTTTCTCTTTACGGATTCGTAGCTCAGCTGGTTAGAGCGTCCGCATGACATGCGGAAGGTCACAGGTTCGATCCCTGTCGAATCCACAAAGCTACCCAGCTGATCTTTGAAGATAATGATCGGGGGCGAGAAGGAAACTTGAACCTTTTTTCTTGTACGTTGACCAGTAGTTTTTCTTTTCCGCTCGTTTGTTGGTTGCCCCAAGCCAAACCGCTGCCTCCTCGATTTTATTTCTGAAAGACTGGGCAAACGAAAGAAGTTTCTCGAAGAAATTAATGTGATAAATTCCCGGCTCAACGGGTACCTGTAAAACGGCAATGTTTACCTCTTTGGCCAGGCTTTGGGTTCCGACTGCGATTTTTGCAATTTCTGAAATTAATGCTTGAAGCTGAACTCTTAATTTACCTATCTTTTCCTCGGAGAGTCGAGCTTCATCTGCCGCAAGGTTTCTTTCAAGCAAGATTTGAGCCCTTAGTTTTTTATTTTCTTCAACTTTTCCACCCAGGGCTTCGTTCATGGATAAAGTTTCGCCCGCCGAAAGTTCACCGGATGCATTTTTTGGGAATGTTCTTAAGCCCAGGAGCTGGTCAAAAAAATCTTTACTGGCCTGATTGCCAATACCTTTGAGGGATTCAACCACATTTTGCTTGGCCAGATTTTGAGTTTGTTTCTTCTTTTGGTCGTTCATGACCAGATACTATGACAAATTACTCAAAAATTCAAGTGCCTTGCGTTTTTTCAAAACAGCTTCCACTAATCGTTTGCTTTCAGGTTTGGCTTCAGCGACTTTAATAGCTTCCTCGATTTCCTTATCCGAAATAGAGATATTCTGATCTTCTCCAACTTTTGAGAGAATCAGGTCTAAGGCGATTGCTTCTTTTACCTGTGTTTCGTATTCGGTCCTTATGGTTTCGGGATTTTTTCCTATTGAGGACAAATAGCTCTCAAGTGCAAGGCCTAATTTTTCAATTTTGGAAAGTAAGCTTGCAAGCCTGGAATTTACCTCTTCATCAACAAGAATTTTTGGAATAGTTATCTTGATGTTTTCTATAAGCGCTTTTATAACCATTTGCTCTTTCTCGTCCCGCGAAGCCTTGGCAGAGTGGGATTCCTCACGTAACACATTGGTAATTATTGTTTTATAATCCCCCAAGGCAATCTCCGGCAGTTCGCAGGTTCTGGCAACAACCTCCCAATCTTTCCTCTCCTCGGCCTTAATGAGTTCATACTTTGGGTAAAGCGCAAGTTTTAATTTATTTTCCGTTACCGCATCGGCCAACGCTTTGGGAAGAATATGAGAAAGGGAATGTTCAATGAGGCTAGTTTGAGGGATTTTTTTGCGGGCTTGTTCGACGGGCGCTTTGCCTTTTCTAAAACCTGGAACCTCAATGTCCTTTGCCAGCTCAACTGCGGTATCATCATGGGCTTTTTTTATTTCTTCATAGGGAATAGTGAAAGTAATCTGGACTCCCCCGTCATCCCCCCTGGCTATAACTGAAGTAATTTTATTCATATTAGCCGCCTTTGTGTTGAGTGACCCGGAAGGTTTTGGGAGCAAAGAACTTAGGCTGCTTTTTGGCAAAGACAAGCGGTGGCAGGTTGGGAATTTTTGCCTTTTGACTTTTCCCTTTTGACTTATTCATATAGGTATTATACAATACTTTCAGCTTTGCGAGGTAGTGCTCCAAGAGAGTAAATTTCTCCAAGGTAAATGAATCTACGAGATGAGAAAGAGGGTGATTTTTAAGTAAAATGGCAGCCAAACTTTTTATTGGTAATTTGGATTTTACCGTTACAGGTGATGATTTAAGAGCAATGTTTGCCGGTGCCGGAACCGTTATTGACGCCGTGGTTATCATGGACAAAATGACAGGTAGGTCCCGAGGATTCGGATTTGTGGAAATGAGCACAGACGATGAAAAAAATAAAGCAATCGAAATGTTCAACGGTAAGGATCTAAAGGGCAGAAACATTAATGTTAATGAAGCCCGACCGATGGAACCAAGACAGTAAAATTTAGGATATTTTGTGGAGGAACCAAGTAACTAGGGCTAAGGCTATTGAGGCAACTAGCGCAGTCGTGAATGTTGCTATTTCAAACCCCGGAACGACTTTTGAAGTTCCCCAGAGAAGGAGGACGTTAATCAGAAATGCCGCAATTCCAAAAGTAAGAAGTGAAATTGGAAGTGCTATGAGCTGCAAAATCGGCTTGATAAAGGTGTTAACCACTCCTATTGCTACGGCGGCAACAATTGCGGTCCATAAATTTGCGAGCCTGAATCCGGGCACAAGGTATTCAACTATTAAAAGCGCAAAAACGTTGATTGCAAGCCTGATAAAAAGGTTCATATCTCTATTCTGTCAGATTTTTATTGAAAAAGTCAAGACTGCGGGCGACAGACAGGTTCCAGGAGGGGTTTAGATTGTGGTCTGCACCAGAGTATTTGAAATATTTGATATTTTCAATTTTTTTGGCTAGCTCGTCGCTCCAGACAACAGGGACGGCATCGTCATAAGTTCCCTGGTGGAGTTCAAGTGGAGCCTTGATTCTGTCTAAATAATTAACGAGCGAGTATTTTTCGACATCATAATCTTCTTCAAACTTTGCAAGTTCTCTTCGGATAATCCTTCCCTTGTCATCCGATTCGTCGGTATAATAAAGAATTGAATACGGAAAAGGTTTTGAAACAGGCGCCCAAAGAACTGTAGGATATTCTGCTTGAGTAATTTCCAAAACAGTTAACGCTATTTGTCCCCCATTGCTGTGGCCCCAGAGAAAGATAGAAGAATAGTTAAATGGTTGAATAGCTGGATGGTTGAGTGACTCGAGTAGCGTGAGGACTGTTGTGTATGTTTGGAAGCGGGATTCAAAGATGTTGCCCGCCTCAGCATCGCTTCCGCCGTAGCCTAAAAAATCCGGTGCAAGCGTTATAAATCCGGCATTGGCAAAATATTCCCCCGCCCTTTTTGTTCCGTCGCATGTTTTAAATTCTTTTTGGTCAACATAACCTCGAAACATAACAATTACAGGAAATGGACCATC
>Ga0075731_114_pt1 | contig 7985 bp, 9 predicted proteins | sample RifGroB1_FD_68423 | JGI IMG/M metagenome (GOLD analysis project Ga0075731, IMG submission 68423) | Microgenomates (Woesebacteria) bacterium GW2011_GWB1_41_10
CTCTTCATTTTCAATTATCTTCACCCAGCCGAACTTGCGGATATCGTTGAAGTAAAGATGGCCTCCGCTCGTAAATGTAAATGTCACCCGTGTTGTTTTGTTGGGAACCGGCAAGTTAAGAGGCGGAATCGGGTGCCCGCCGGCGATTCTGGTCTTTTCGTCCTGATAAATCAGCTGTCCGGTGAGTTTAAGATGAATCAGTATTGCTAACCCCTTTGATACTTTTGGTACCTTTGATACATTTGATACATTTATGGAAACTATTTTCCCAACCCTCTCAATCTTCTCCACCTTCTTCCCCTTCAAGTCCTTAATCAAAAACCCGTTCCAAAAAAACTTCTTCGGCCAATCATACTCGACAGATTCCAAAACTAGCCCTTTTAGTTTCCGGTTGAGTTGATTGACAATAACGGTTACTTCTGGCAACTCCGGCATGAATCAAATTCTAGCAGAAAATAAAAAGATTAAAGAAGAAGCAAGCTTCTAACCCGCCAAAATCTCAATGTCAAGGGGGCTACAATTTGTCTCTATAAGTATTTCAATATATAATCTGAGCCTTATGAAGAAATCTAAAAAAGCAGGGAAATTAAGAACCAAAATCATCTGGGCTATTTTGATATTAACAATAGCCGTAATAATTACCCCGTGGGGACGGGCATTTTATAAAACCCTAATAATCCTCCCGGAATTTATCCCAAATTCGCCCGTAAAAACAATCAATCTAATGACACCTAAACCAGTCATTCAAGAAGTCGTTTTTAACTCTGGCCAAAGACAAATCTTCGCCGATCTATGGCTGCCAAAGAAAAAAGGCAAATTCCCGGCAGCAGTCTTACATCTTGGAATAGATATAGATAGGAAAGATCCAAGGGTGCAAAAATTAGCTAATGTTTTTGCGAGATCTCAAGTTGCAATTTTGGTACCCAATATTCCTTCTTTGGGCAGTAGAAGGGTATTGGCGGAAGGTAAAGATGACCTTATTGCCTCTTTTGAATATCTAAAATCCATACCAAATACCAAAGAAGATAAACTTGGCTTTGTTGGCTTTTGTGCCTCTGGCGGTCTGGTGATTTTGGCAGCCGAGGATTCACAAATTGCCGATGGCGTCTCGTTTGTAGCTGTCATAAATCCATATTATGACCTTGCTTCGCTTTATAAAAACATTACCCTGCGGCAGATTGAAGATGATGGTCAAACTATCCCTTGGCAACCAAATTTTAAAACAATCGAAATCTACAATCGAGAAACTATCGGTGGTCTTGAGAATATGTTAGACAGAGAAATTCTCAATGACCACCTGACTTTAATTGGACAGGAAAAACTTGAGGAAGGAAACTTTCCTCCTCTTTCACCAAACGAACTCAAACAGCTCTCTCCGGAAGCTAAATTCACCTATGATCTTTTAACTAACAAGGACCCAAACAAAGCTTCTTATTATCTCGAAAATATAACAACTCCCCAAAAAAATTTGATTAGGCAACTCTCTCCGTCAACCGATATAAAGAATTTAAAAGCCAAGACATTTATTCTGATGGATCGAAATAATATTTATACCCCATATACAGAGGCTGAAATGCTTCAAAAAGCTTTAGGGGGGAAAGACCATCTTTTTGTCGAAACAAAAATCTTACCGGCCGGGGATTTAGCGGAAAATTTACCTCTGAAGGATTATTTAGGTGAAGGGATAAAGATTTTTAGGTTTGTTTATAGTGTGCTCTTGGAAATTTCCTAGTAGCACAACAAATCAAGTGCCTTATACAGGTTGACTCTGCCTTGCCCATATTTCATATCCCAACCAGCTGTTCCAAGATCATCAGTTCCATATTGTATTGCAAGGCTAATTAGGGAAGCATTGTTACAATTACTTGGGCCATTGGCTAAAATTGAAGCGATTCCTGAAACAAACGGAGCAGCCCAAGACGTTTCAGTACCTGGCAGGTAACCAAAACCACTATTCTTTTTTAGAGAAAAAATCTCAGCACCGGGTGCACTTACCCAAACATTCTGATATTGTTTATTGTTAAAAGTTCTTCCTGTACAACCACTACCATGCATGTCATTTTTATCCGTAGCAACAACCGATATTACTCCTGGATAAGCAGCAGGAAAACCCATAAAACAATTATAATTTCCTGGTGTGCTGTTTTTTACTGAAGCTATAACTACTATTCCGTGATCTTGGGCATATCGTATAGCCGAGCTAAGTTCTGAACTATCAGTATCTGGTTCTGTCCTAAGGCTAAGGTTAATCACCTTAACATTATTATCAGGGTAGTTTATAACAGCATCACGTATTCCACTGGCAATGACCGGAACATTACTCCTACCATTCGGATCCGTAACTTTAATGGCTACAATCCTTGTATACCAACCAACTCCCGCCATTGCGCTGAAATTGTTAGTTGAGGCGGCAGCAATTCCGGATACACCTGTACCATGGCCGTTTTCATCCATCGGATCATTGGGGTATTCAAAATAATTCCACCAATCTGTACCTTTAATTACCTTTCCGTAAAGGTCATAATGGTTATAATCCACACCGGAATCTATAACCGCAATAGCGATAGAGGAACTGCCCTTGTTTAAATTCCAACCCGATGGAGCCTGAATTCTTCTTAACGCCCATTGATAATCACCATAACAATAATAGTAATCGTTGGGAAAACAACCGCCCGGAGGCACCCCACCACCACCACCTTCTAGCTTGACGATAGGATTTAATTCAACATACTCAATATTTGGATTATTTTTCAACATTTTCGTTGTCTTGTCTCTATCATTTGGATCTACTTTGAGTACTTTTACACCTTCACTGAGTAAAAGTTCTTCACGGGTAAAACTAGCATTAATTGCATTCAAAATCCCTTTTTGGCCTTCTTCTGGAAAATTTTCTTTAAATCTCACTATCAGCTCATCTGCTACATATTGACCAGTCGAATCCAGTAACATTGGCGGGGTTTCTCTGCTCTGAGGTGCCGGGCCACCGATTAAACCGCCGGCAGTCTCCAATTGAGATGACCGAGTGCTTTGATTAGTCAAATCGGTAGAATTGTCAGGTTGATTTATTTGGGCAGACCCAGTGGCAATTATGGTTAAATTTGAAGCCAAAAAGATTGTTAAGATTGCCTTTTTAGCCTTTTTAAAATTCTTTAATTTTTTAAATTTTGGTAATGAAATCTTCATTTAATTTCTTCAGTTCTCGGGCTACTCAGGACAGACTTTTAAATTATCTGGGACAGTTTCCGCGTTAAAATTACCATCTCCCTCCGAAATTATTTTTAACGAAGGGGGAGGGTCATAACGACCGGAAGTATCAATTAATTGAAGTATTAGGCGGGTTCCATCTTCTAAATCCCACGTATATGTAGATTCTCTTAGTCCCAGAGGTTCATCTTCCGGTAATCTATTTTCAGACCGTTGATCGAGGCAGGGGTAATTACTTTCTACATAGCCCTTCACGTCTTCTCTAAAGTCACTAAAAGAATAAGGGGTAAGAATTTTATAAGATTCGACTTGAATCGGATTAAGTTCTCTTGTACCCGTAACTTCAGCTAAATGCGCGTCAACTTTTTCCTTAAATTGTTTTAGCTCATCTGCCGTAATCCCTAAAACGTCCGGAAACCCCTCGCCCTCTCCTTCTAGAATATATGTTTTACCATCCTTATCCGTAAGACTGTATTTTAGCGGACAATGTTCCCAATATACGGGTGTTGATGTTGCTGATGGGGTTGTTGGAGGAATGAGCATGCAATCCTCCCGCACATTTAATATTCCTGTCCAAGTCTCATATTTGTCTTCGCCTTTGCCGCAGCCGGAAGCAATAACCAAAGCACCGACAGCAAGAGCTAGCGGGGTTAAAACTCTGAGCAGCCTCGCTTGTGAATGTCTAATCGCTCGGGAACTAGGTGGGGGTTCTTTTACGGCTTGCGGCGCATCGACAGCTAATGCGCTAATGAGCAGACTTTGACCGGTTTCCAAAGCCCTTTCAGTCATGCGGCGAGATTATAATCCTATAGGATTATGCTTGTCAAGCGCATGTTTTAAATCTTCTTCTCCCATATGTGCGGCCGACTCAGATGATTCTGTTATATTCGCCTTACGCTTGTTATCCTGTTATATAACGAGATAACAGACTAGTAACTAACATGGAGAATATTGAAAGCAGGATTGTCTGTTACTTCACCGCTGATTTGACCGCCCAAGATTTGCTTCATTTCATCACGTTCCTCGTGTGTAAACCATTTACTTCGACAACCGGTTTTGCTCCAATAAATCCCTCTTTCAAAATCAGTCCTCGTAAGATCGGGCTCACCAGTTAATTCCGCCGCACTCACATACATAGGAATTCCAAGTTTTCTTAAACCTTCCTAACAGAATATCGAGATAACCATCTCCCCTTTACCAGCTTGAGCAACCTTTTTCATTTCCGAAAGCGCCTGATGATAATCACCAACCCAAGAACCTAAACTATGATTTAAGGATAAAATAACTGGATTTTTACAGTCCTTTCCACTTAATAACTTAGAAAGTAAATTACCGTCGCCTTCAACAACTTCCACACTATCAAATCTTTCTGCCCGTTTCCCCAGTTCACCAAGCATCTCCCTGTCTATTTCAACTGCGACGACCCCCCCCGCAATCCTTGCAATTTGAGGCAAAACCCTACCGTAACCTGCACCGACATCTATAAAAGTTTTTGTCTTAGGAAATTGAATCTTCGAAGTTACATATTCCAACTCAACTTGCTGGTATTCTCTAAGGAACGGATTATTAGTATGTTCAACCAGCTCAATATATTTTTGAGGCGACCAATGATAAGTTACCTCGTCTGAATCTACTTTCGGTTCCATTTGGTTAATTTTAGCTCAATATGGATAAAGATAAGAAGTTATTTAAATTGAATTACCAGCTTTTTGCCAAGTGCTTCTGCAAGTTTTTGCAAAAATCCGATGGAAGGATTGGCATTGCCGGACTCGATCCGTGCAATTGCGGATTGTTTTGTTTTTATCTTGCTAGCCAGCGCTTCTTGAGTCAAACCCTTTTTGATCCTTGCTTCAATTAAAGCAGAAACAGCGGCATATTTGGGCTGAAGTTTTTGGTACTCCGTCCTAACTTTTGGGTCTTTGAACAATTCCTTTCTGAGAATCTTCCAGTCAGTCATTTTACATAAAATATAACATATACGTTATGAATATTAAACTATTACCCTTTTAATTTCCAGCTTACTTCGACCAAAATTTAAAATCAAACCAATGTTAAGTTTTAAAATCTTTAAATAAGATACTACTTGCGCAATGTGAACTTTATCTATTGCTTCAACTTTCTTTAATTCAACAACCACCTTATTTCCCACGACAAAATCTAATTTCTTTTTACCGATTCTTACTTTGCCATAATTTATGCTGACTTCTTTCTCACGCTCAAATTTAAGTCCGGCTCGTTGAAATTCCAGATAGAGTGCTCGTTGATAAATTTTTTCTTCGTAAGCTGAGCCCAAATTTTTATGGACTTTGATGGCTAATTTAATTATTTCGCCGGTTAAATCGCTGTACTTATATGTCGCCATTTCAGATACTTTCCTGATCGCAGAATGCACAGAATTTGATCGCAGAAAGCACAGAGACCTCAGTGCCCTCGTCCTAATTCTGTGTCCTCAGTGATCCCTCTTTCCATACGATAGCTTTCCAGACGTATGCTTCTTAACAAACGCTTCGATTTTCCTCTTAAACCTTTCTTTTGAGAATTTTTGGGCGTGAAGTTGAATGAATTTTGGGTCAAACACGCCCTTTTTCTCCAATTGTAAAAACTTGTTGATTGCCATAGTCAAAGAACCGCTGGTTGCAGGACTAAAATAGACTCCGGTTTTTTCATCAATAACCGATTCCAGAACTCCTCCTTGTGCAAGCGCAATAACCGGTTTGCCGCAAGCCTGTGCTTCAACCGGCACTATTCCAAAGTCTTCCTGCTCGGCCGGAAATATTACAGCTCTACAGTTTTGGTAAAGCCCAATCAATTCTCGGTCGTTGACTTCCCCTAAGAACTGGACAGTTGACCCTTCGACATACTCAGGGTCACCCTGAGCTTGTCGAATGGGTGAAGGTTGACCGTTAACAGTTGACCGACGAGCAAGATTTTCAAGATCATCAAGATCCCTTCCTATCCCAACCACCTTTAACGGCAATCCCAGCTTTGCGCAAGCCTCAACTGCCAAATCCACTCTTTTAGCAGAAACGAGACGGGAAACAACAAGGAAATAGTCTCCAGAAACTTCGAACTTTGAACTTTGAAGTTTGAACTTCTCCGTGTCTACCGGTGGATAAATAACTTTCGAGTCCCGACGATAAAATTTCTTGATTCGTGCTGTCACTTCTTTGGAATTGGCAATAAAATAATCGACTTTTTGCGCCGATTCGAAATCGTAAACTCTCATAAAATGATTGACGACTAAAGCGTAGGCTTTGATCAACAATCCTTTTTGTTTTTTGGCAGTTGGATAGCCGTAAAGATAACGTGGCGGCGTGTGGCAGTAACAAATTTCGATAGTTTTGCGTTCGTCGTTAGTCATTTTGCGTTCGACCACCCCTTTCGTTACATACCAGCTCGAGGAGGTAATGACCAGGTCGTATTGACTAAAATCGAAACTGTTCCAGATTAAAGGAGCCAGAAACCTTAGAGGGCTATGCAGTTTGCTGACAAAAAAAGGCATATTTTGAGCCCATGAAGTGATTATTTTTTTTGTTTTGAAACGCAGATATGCCGGCGATCCCTCTTTATAAAAAGCAGTGTATATTGGGGCTTTAGGAAAAATCTCCGCTAGAGCTTCCAACACGCGCTCTGCTCCACCAAACTCACTCAAAAAATCATGGACAAGCGCTACTTTCATTTAAATCAACTCCAGCTGGTGTTGGTTATTTCTGTTGGTCTTTTTCTCTTTTGATACTTTTGTTCCTTCTGACACTTCTCCGTTCGGCAGTTTTGCCAAAATAGATCTAAACCCCAAATCCGCAAATTCTGCGCGGACCTGATCCCAGTTAGGCTTAAATTTAAGCTCTGACAGCTGAATACCAATAGCGACATTCCTGTCCAGCTCAATAAGTTTTTTGGCGGCAAGCGCGATATCCTTACCTGCCGAAAGTTTTGATTTTAAGGGTTCGGGAATTTCTGCAAGTTTTTTGAATAAATTCTCAAGCGTGTGATACTTTTGAAGAAGCGACGAGGCTGTCTTTGGCCCCACTCCCAAAATTCCAGGCACATTATCCGAAGGGTCACCAGTTAAGGATTTATAATCAACCATCTGATGCGGCTCCAGGCCAAATTTTTCTTTAACTTGACGTGCCCCATAAAGAGTTGTTTCCTTGAGATTCCATCCGGGTGCTTGGACTTTTATGTTGCCGTCAACCAATTGCAGACAATCCCGGTCACCAGACAAAATAACCACTTTGGCTCTATGGCTCTTTGACTCTGTGACTCTCTCGGCAATTGTTGCCAGCAAATCATCCGCCTCGTATCCTTCTTTTTCAAAATACTTGATTCCGTACGCGTCCAGGACTTTTTTGACTTTGGGCAGTTGGGGATAAAGATCAGGTGGCGGCGCGACACGTTGTGCTTTATACTTTTCAAACTCGATATGACGAAAAGTCGGCGCCTGCGTATCAAATGCACAGGCAACATAACGAGGAGAGACCTCGCCTATGGCTTTGATGAGCATGTTGGAAAATCCAAAGACGGCGTTTGTGGCCTCGCCTTCCTTATTTGTTAAATGCGGGATCGCGTGGTACGCCCGATGGAAAAGATTATTGCCGTCGATTAAAAGAAGCTTATTCACATGTGAATTTTAGCATGAAAGTTTAAATGGAATTTAAGCCTGGGCAACTTTTTGGGGTTTGCGAAGATTTGCGCTTTTGGATGCCGACTCTGGCTTTGTTTCTCCATCAATGCTAACAGGTTTACCCACAAGCTGTTCAAACTCATCGCGGTCAAGTGTT
>Ga0075731_149_pt1 | contig 7373 bp, 8 predicted proteins | sample RifGroB1_FD_68423 | JGI IMG/M metagenome (GOLD analysis project Ga0075731, IMG submission 68423) | Microgenomates (Woesebacteria) bacterium GW2011_GWB1_41_10
AAATTGTCCCACTAATTGTACTATCCAATACGAGGCGAAAACAACTATAAAGCCCACAAAAGCGCTTGTTGCGGTCTTTTTGGATTGCTCCATTTTCTGTGGATCATTTTGTCCGGCTCCTGCAATCATTCCAATTCCTGCAGTAATGAAGAAGAAAAGAATTATTATTCCAGCCAAAACAAAGGAGCTTTTGAGAAGAAGTGAAACCAAGTCTCCCACACCACCCAATTCAGTAAATGGAGTTTTAAAACTATTTTTGATATCCATAAATTAGAAAAAATCGACCAACCCGAAAATCTTTGCCATGAGCTTAACTAAAAAGTAAGCAATTATGACAATAACAAAACCGATTAAAGCATTTGTAATTTTTCCCTGTGCCGACTGCATGGCTTTCGGATCCCCTTTAGCAAACATCAACTGGAATCCTCCAAAGATCATGTAAATCAAAAGTAAAATTCCAGCTCCGTAGAAAATGTAGGGTAATATATCACTTATCAATCTCCCAACGTCTGCAGAAGTACGGCCGCCACTTCGGAGAGCGAAGGTCGGGAGACCGATATTTTGAATTTTATCAAGGTCTAGTTGTACGAGCATTTTTATGTTTATGGACAAGGTAGTCCGAAACCAAATTTACACAATTTAAGTATATCAACTCCGATGAATTTAAGCACAAAGACGGAAAAAATAAGAAGAATCAGGCCGGAAATAGCGGAGGTTAAAAGTTCTTGCCCTGCTTTTAATCTCTCGGGATTTCCGCCCGAAGTCATAATCATGAATGAGGCGTAGACAATTAAAAGAAANCATTACACCCAAGCTGTGCAAACGAGAATTTTGGGAAAATTGAGTTTAGAGTAAAAACCACTCCGAGTAAAAAAAACAAAAACTTCTTTTTCATCATTACTTTATTTTAATACGAAATCCAAATAATTTTCTTTGGAAATTGTTTGAGCTTCAATTTTATACAAATCTCTGAACGCTTTTGGCGTTTTATCTTTTGGCGCTTTCCACTTAAATTCAAAAGCTGAAATTTTAGCTTCTTGTGTTTCTACCCAATCAACCTCAGCTTTTTCATAATTTCTCCAAAAGTAATATTCTTTTTGGATTTTTGCATATTCGTTTTTCTTTACCCTCTCTATCACTAGAAAATTTTCCCAAAGTGCTCCTATATCAGTTCTTGTATCAAGTGGTAGAAATTGGTCTGTTAGTGCATTTCTAATGCCTAAGTCCCAAAAATAATACTTTTTACTTTTTGCCAGTTCTTTCCTGGGATTGTTGGAAAACGATCCCAACTCAAAGATTATAAAGCTTTGCTTAAGTAAGGAAATATATCTTGCAACGGTTTTTACGTCTATCCCAAGATTTCTTGACAATTCATTTAGTGAGACGAGAGAACCAACTTGAAAAGCAAGAAGAGTTGCGAGTTTTTTAATAATTTCCTCTGACAATATTTCTTTCAAATTTTTTATATCGCTAAATAGATAATCTTCAATTATTGATTTGAGGTATGTTTTTTTATCTTCCTTACTTTCTAATTGCATGAGATATGGATATCCACCGTAAATAAGTTGCTTTTCAAGAATAGACTTCTTTTGAAAATTTGGTAATCCTTGAGTAAATTCTTTAGTAGAGAGGGGATAGAGTTTATATTCTTTAACACCTTTAGCGAGTGACAAAGAGGAAGACCCAGATACAAAAAAGATTTTATTAGAAAATTTGTCTACTAAAATTTTTAGAGATAATCCAATATTTAATACCCTTTGTGCCTCATCTACAACGACCACATCCTTGTTTTCTACAAGTCTTGAAAGATTTACTTCAGAGCTATCACTAAGAGCTTCCCTCGCTTCATTTGTATCTCCGTTTAAAAAGAGAACTTTTTCTTTTGGATAATTTTCAATAACTTTTTCAAGTAGGACGGTTTTACCTACCCGTCTTGGACCATAAATCACATTAACAAAGCCGGGTTTAAGGCTGGCCTTAATTGTTTGCTCGAGCTGTCTAAGCACCATATCTTCAAAATAGTACCAAATCTGTGGATGTATGTCAATATATTAGTACCTAATTTGTGGAGTGCCAGTAGCTGTTATAATGAAGAATATGAAATTTAAAATTTTGTTAATTGTAGTTTGTTTGGCCATTGGTTATTGGTCATTGGCCATTTCGCGTGTGAGCGCGCAAGATTGCGGGGCTGACCTTGATTGTCAGATTTCTCAAATTCAAAGAGAGATAGACGCTCTTAGCCCTGCGCACGAGAAAAATAAAAAAATAAACAGGAACTAGCAGATTTAAGATCTAGGATCAAGGATCTAGGAAATAGAATAAAAATAATTACAAATCAACTTGCCAAGACAGGAGGAGAGATTAAAAATAGGGAGGACGATTTGGCTTTTGCCCAAAGGATTTTTGAAGAAAAAGCCGTAAGCCAATATAAATTTTCAAGACTTTATGATCCTATTGTTCCATTTTTATTTTCCGATAGTGCCTCGGAAGCTTTTAGGGAAATTTCTTTCAGGCAAAAAGCTGCAGATTCCGATAGAAGAACAATGGAGGGATATGCGGCTGATCTTGTACAACTAAAAAGCGATAAAGACGCTCTTGAAAAAAATAAAGTAAGTTTGGCATTAGCCCAAAAACAAGTTGACGAAAAAGCTGATTTTTTGCAGGGTGAAGTTGATAAAGTCGAAACTTATATCGGAACTCTTACTTCAAAACAAAATGAACTGGCAGCTCTTAAGGCCGGAGGTTTTCAGACTTCGGTTGGAGATACCCCTCCCACGCTTGAGCCTTGTAGCGGAGCTCCTGGAAGTTCGAATTTCTGCGATCCGGGTTTCAGGCCCGCTTTTGCCGGATTTTCATTCGGCGCTCCCCACAGAACAGGAATGAGCCAATATGGGGCATACGGAAGGAGTAAATCGGGTCAAAACGCCGAAACCATTCTTTCTGCATACTACCAGGGAGCAGAATTAAAGAAAGGGTATGCTTCCCCGGCAACAATTGGGGTAACCGGCTACGGAAGAATCCCTTTCGAGGATAATTATCTTTTGGGAATTTATGAGGTCCCGGAGTCTTGGGGAGATTCGGGAGGATTTGAGGCCCTTAAAGCCCAGGCTGTCGCAGCCAGAAGCTATGCTTTAGCGGCAACAGGCGACGGGGCCGGAAATATTTGTGCAACGGAATCCTGTCAGGTCTATAAACCCCAGCTCAAAAGCGGAAAATGGAGGGAGGCTGTCAACGCAACCCGCGGATGGGTTATGACAAAAGGAGGCTCCCCCGGAAGCACTTATTACGCCGCCTCATCCGGAGGTTATACGATTTCCCAGTGGGGCTGGAGCGGAATTAAAGACGCACCGGGTGACTGGCCGTCAACTGCTTATGAGAAAATTGGCGGGAGTCCGTGGTTTTACAAAGGCTGGTATAAAAGTCGGGGAGGATCTACGTGTGGGAGAAATAATCCCTGGCTGACAAGTGAAGAAATGGCAGACATTCTAAACGGCTGGAAAGTTTTGTATCGGGGGGGAGGGGATGTTTCAAGAGTCTCCCCTGTCGGGAGCTGTTGGGGAGGGAGTCCTTATTCAGTTTCGGATTTGGCGGGAATTGGTGGTTTTACCTCGGTTTCGTCCGTTTCTGTTATTTATTCAAATTCCGGTTCAACCCAAAGTGTATCTTTTTCTACAAATAAGGGTTCTGTTTCAATGTCCGGAGATGAACTCAAAAAAGCCTTTAACCTTCGTGCGCCGGGATACCTTGGTCTTAAAAGTAGCCTTTTTAATATAGAAAAACTATAATCCAAGGTATGCCGGATATCTTTGTCTCTGAACAAAAAAATATTAAAGCGAAACCCCACTTCGCCAAGGCTACGCGGGGCGGGGAAATTCATAGACAAGAGTTTCATTCTCATAATCCTCTGGCTGCTTACTGCTACTTTCCCGACAACGTCAGGTTTGTTGCCAAAGATTCCCACGAGAGAGTTGTTCTTTTTTTGAGGCGTCACCCGATAACTAATTTGGGATGGATTTTAATTTCAATTTTGATGTTTTTAGCTCTTTGATGTTTTTAGCTCCTATGGTTCTTTCCAGTTTTCCACTTCTTGATTTTTTGCCGGAGAATTATAAGTTTGTCGCAATTCTTGGCTGGTACATGATTTCGATCGCTTATGCTTTCGAGTCTTTTTTGGATTGGTTTTTTAGTGTTTATATTGTTACCGACGAGAGGATTTTTGATGTAGATTTTGTCAATCTTATTTACAGGGAAATTTCCGAGGCCAATATAGACCAAATTCAGGATGTAACCACGGCAATGGGTGGGGTTGTCAGAACTCTTTTTAATTACGGAGACGTTTTTATTCAGACGGCCAGTGAAATCCCGAGAATCGAATTCGAAGCAGTTCCCCATCCCGATCAAGTTGCTAAGATTCTAAGAGAATTAAGGGTTGAAGAAGAACAGGAAAAAATAGAAGGGAGAGTCAGATGATTGGAATCTCTGTATTAGGTATTGCTAAGATTTTTGTTTTGTTTGCTCTTGGGCTTTATATAATTTTTGCCCTTGTCGTTATTAAACAAGTAAGCCTGATGACTAAAACGGTTGAGGTTGGCCTTGAGGGATTTATTAAACTTATTGCCTGGGGGCATTTGATTTTTGCTGTAGTTATTTTTTTTATCGCTCTGACTATTTTGTAAGATGCTTAAAGCCACTGCCACACCGGATTCCAACTTTTTTACTTTTGACGGAGCGAGAATTTCGATAAGGGTTCATGCGGGAGAGGAAGTAAAAATAAACCGTGGAGGGCGGATTACAACTCTGGCAACAGGAAGGACCGGGGAGACCTTAAACGTAAAAGGTGAAGTTAAGACGGGAGACGTTTTTACTGTCGGGATAAAAACAGTTTCTTTTTACGAGGTTGCAAAAATCTCACCCCTGGAATTTCTTAAAAAGTTTGTTCCCGATAGGAAAATTGTAGTCAAAAATGAGGTAGGTTTTGAGGAAAATTCCAAAAGCAAAAAAACCACTTTTTCGGTAGGAATAATTCTTTTGGCAATTTTGGTGGTGAGCGTCGGTTTTGGAGTTAGACAAAAGAGTGTAAAAGAGAGAGAAGAGGAAACAGCAAGGAGCGAACAGGAAAAAACAGATAGGGAGACAGCTGGTTTTTTTGAAACTTTCCCAGAATTGTTTTTGGATTTGACTCTTCTTTCTTCAGGGTTTAAAGGGGATATAGTTTCCACCTCCGGTGGGAATCTTTATGTTTTAGATAAAAATTCCAAAAAAATTGTAAGTATTGAGATCGCCAACAAAAAAAGTGGGGTTGTTGCCGGACAGGGGAAGCTCGGCGAGGCGTTTGATTTAGCCTCATATGAGAACAGGGTTTTTGTTCTGGACGCCGAAGGTGTCAAAGAAGTTGATGAAGATATTAAAACCGCAGTTGAAAAAGATTGGGAGGGAGAAGTTTTAATTCAAACCTTTGCAGGAAACCTTTATGTTTTGGATAAATCAGCAGGCGCAATTTATAGGTTTGCGGGGAGTGATGATACTTTCGGAAGCAGGCAAAACTGGCTCGCCGCAAGTACAAAACCAGACTTTACAGATGCAAAGTCCTGGACCTTTGACGGAGCAATTTATGTACTAACCGGGAGTAAAATTCTTAAATTCAGTCAGGGAAGTCCGCAGACATTTTCCTTAGCGGGGGAAGTTTTATCTGTGGGAGCTGTCTATGCCGATGAGGAAAATCAGTTTTTGTACGTTTTGGATAAAGAAAACGGCAAGGTTTTTGCTCTGGAAAAAGACGGTAAATTCAAAGCTCAATATTCTTTCGAGACAATTAAAGAGGTTGTTAGTCTGATTGCTTCCGAGTCAGAGGGCAAAATTATTCTTCTCACCGGTGAAAAACTTCTCTCGATAGAAATGAAGCACCTCTAGTGGAGACGGCGGGAATTGTGTGCACAAATATTCCTTACTTGGCACTATCAATGACCAACGAATCCACGAGTCTGCGAGTGGAGACGGCGGGAATTGAACCCGCGTCCGAGAAATTCAGTTAAAAGACTTCTACAAGCTTATTCCCGTCGAACGGGACTTTGTTTTGGCTTATTTTCTTTCGTAAATATATTAAAGCCGTCAATATTTACGGCATCTCTACTGGTTTACACCCATTCGATTCGGTAGAGAATCAAATCTCAGGATGCCAGCTTAAGCTGTCGCGAATGCGTAGCCAGCTGGAAAAGCATCACTTTCGTTAGCTTTTATTTTTTGATTCTTATCAAGACCTAGAATCAAAGTCTGCTTGCAGTCTTTTTAAAGTACTCCCCGTCGAAACCGATCGTCCCCGACTTAAATCGAGCCTTTAAGCTCTCTTTCAACCTCTCGGTTTATGTCGCGGCGCTTAATTGCCTCCTTTTTCTCGCACAAATTGCAACTTTTGCTGTTTGGCTTTGGTTAGAAGGGAAACAATCTCCCTTTTGTGTAAAAGCAGTTTTCTGGTTCTGGTTGAGTCGTAATTTTGCATCCCGACAGCCGGAATATTGGTGTTGACCAAAAATACCTCTCCATTAATTACTTTTGCAAAAGAACGGGACAGATCTCCCCGCCCTTCGCGGAGGGATTTTGCTTCAGCTCCAAGAAGGGATATTCCCACCTCAACCTTCTCGGGAGCCAGTTCATATTCAAATCTGGCCCTTTTATTGAAAATCCTCATATACTGATATTGTAACGTATGGGGGTTATTGATTTCATATTTCCAAAAAAATGTCTGGAGTGCGGGAAAGAAGGAAAATATATTTGCGAAGATTGTATTATGAAAGTTGGCCCCGGTGGGCCAAACTCGATTTGGAGATATCAGGGTGTGGTTAGGAAAGCGATTATTGCTCTCAAGTATAAATTTGCTACCGAGATTGCCGATGAGCTGGTTAGTTATATCAATCTCCCGCCCAGTCATAACTGCCTGGTGCCTATCCCTAGCCATTGGTATAGACAAAATATTAGAGGATTTAATCAAGCGGAGCTTTTAGGGGAAAAACTGGCTGTAAAAATGGGTTGGAAATTTCTTCCAAACCTACTTGTCAAAACACACCCAACTCCGCCTCAAGTTGGCCTTAAAGGCACTCCCCGCCGCCAAAACCTCCGCGGTGTTTTTGCAGTTTCTCCTAATATCCTAGTATCTCAGTATCCTAGTATCATTCTGTTTGATGACGTTCTCACCACTGGCTCTACCCTCAAAGAAGCTTCCAAAGTCCTAAAAGAAGCTGGAGTTAAAAAACTCTGGTGTCTAACTATTGCGAGATAGTGCGGAGAGTACAGGGGTCGAACCTGTTAGGGATTGCTCCCACGAGTTTTCAAAACTCGCGCGTTACCGTCCCGCCCACTCTCCTTGGGCGGTGGGGACA
>Ga0075731_142_pt1 | contig 7179 bp, 7 predicted proteins | sample RifGroB1_FD_68423 | JGI IMG/M metagenome (GOLD analysis project Ga0075731, IMG submission 68423) | Microgenomates (Woesebacteria) bacterium GW2011_GWB1_41_10
CTCAAAATCCACTCCCGACCCTTCCTCATAAAGTGAAGCTATTGTTGCAAGCGTTAACTTTTTGGTGTTGTAACTGACTATGATAACTGATACTTCCATAATAAATAGCTAAATGCGCCTAAATTAATAAACGACGACCCCCTCTCAACCAATTCTAAATCAAAAAAGGGAACAAGGGTAGGGATATAAGGCACCCACCACCAATGGTATAAATTAATAGCAAAAATTAAAGATAAAACAAAAAAAATATTTTTAAGTTTTGGAAATTTATGAAGAACAAAAGGGAAAAAAACAAATACGGGATACATATACCTTTCGTGCATCTTCGGCAAAAACAGGAATGACGCAAAAAATACCAAAAGGCAGGCAAAAAATACATTTCCCCCGCGGTAAAGCTTGTATAGAATAAAAGATAAAAACGGCAGAAAAATCACCCAGGCAAGAAGGGTATATGGTTGAACCGAAATTCTTTCAAAACCTAAAAGCAACCCCAAAAAATTAAAAGCGTTGAGGTTTAGATAGCCGAGATTATACGGTCCAACTATGAATTTAGAAATGTAAGAGTTAACGAGCCAGGAAATATATGCGTGGTCAGTAAATAGATATCCATTTGAGCCGGTTGTATTTTATTTTTAAGTGCAAGAACTCCCAAAACCGGAAGAGCCGGCAACATTGTTGCTTTAGTCATAAAAGAAACAAATACCGAGAGAGTTGATTTTAGATACTTCTTTTGCATTATAATAATTAGCCCCAATAATCCAAAAAATCCTACAAAGGCCTCCGTCTGTCCCCAGACGGAAGACAAATAAATAACCGCCGGATTAAAAATGTAAAAGGAAGTAAATAGCTTACTTTTTGTAAATTTATAGATCAGATACCCAATTCCAATATCTCCAAATAGCCCCGGTAATTTCAAAAGGAATAGATTTTAATAAACCACAAAAAATTGAAGATTCCCTGCCATAGCCAGCGGATAGACAAAAAAAGGAGAGTCGAAACAGGCGGATATTCGGGCTTGGCATAATTACCAAAATTCAACCAATCATAATAACCTCTTAAACCAAACTCTTTGGCGTAAATTCCCCAAATCGTATTTGTGATTAAATCTGAATGAAAGGCCAAAGGAGCAAGGACAAGCCTTATGACCAAAGCTAAAAGAAGAAGTTTACCAAAACTAAAACCTCGCAAAAATCGCTTCATCGGAAATTTTGGCCTCTTTCATCTCCCTTCTTCTTTTAGCCATCGCTATACCGAATCTTCCAGCCGCCATAAAAACAATTCTCAAATATCCGGGGTGCTTGATAATCCTTTTAAAAAGGCCGGCGATATGTTTGCTGGTAAGACGTGCACTTGTTATATTTTTCCATATCATCAAAAGCTGGTTTCTTTCTCTGACTCTGGCCACATATTCTTTGGAAAGTTTGCTGATCGTTGATTCATGTTTATGGGTTACAAACCCTTTCGGTTCCCAAAGAAGTTTATAACCTCTTTTAGCTGCCCGGAAGCATATGTCAATATCCTCCCAATAAAAAGGAGAAAGAAGCTTCTCATCCATTCCAGTTAACTCCATCCAGATCTTTCTTCTGAAAACTCCACTTCCACCTGAAACATAAAAACTTTCGCGTGAATCTTTGGTTTCAGGAGCTTGTGCAAGAGTTATATAGCCGTCGGCAAAACCCCCGATAGCAGCACCGTACCCTTTCTCATGAAGCGAAACCGCAAAAATTTTCGAATCAGAAAAATGAGGGATAACATTTTCTAAAAAATCTTTTTCGGGCAAAACATCGGAATTTATAAGAAGAATAAGTTCCCCCTTACTCGCTCTTGCCCCCGTATTGACTGCCGCCGAAAAGCCTCTGTTAATCCTATGAACGATTGTTTTTACTTCGGGGAAAGAGGCTTTAAGAAATTTTACGCTCCCATCCCAGCTTCCGTCATCAACAATAATTATTTCTTTTATGTGGTTTTTCCCATTTTCCTTCGCCGCCAAAAGATGGGGCAGATTTTTTTTCAAAAGTTCCTCCCCGTTAAAATTGGGTAAGATGACAGAAACGTTTAATTCATTCATATTTTTCGCACCTTGACAACATGAAGCATCCCCAAGTTAAATTTCTTATCTACCTCTATTTTAAACCCAGCCTTTTTACAAAGCTTGGACAGAAAGTTGTTTCTATATGTTTGAATATGTGTGTCCCTCCAAACCCACCCACGAGGATAAAAATGGAGCCAAAACCACCAAATAATTCTAAAAAGAAGAGAGTCGGAAGGAACCAAAAATACTCCGTATCCGCCTCTTTTCAAAACTCTTCTCATCTCGGACAGTACCTTTACAGGATCTTCGACATGTTCCAAAACCTCATTGCAAAAAACGGCGTCAAATTTACCTGTCTCAAACTTTAAATCATGAGCGTCGCCCACGTAAAATTTCATATTGAAATTTTTCCAGTGAGAATTCGCCCAATCGACCGATTTTTTCAAAACTTCAATTCCGATAAGTTTCTTTGCACCCGTCCCATCCAAAATTACTTTGGAAAACATCCCATCAGCACTACCAACATCTAATACTTCGCCGTCAACTTTTTCCAGAAGTTTAGTTACTTCCTCAAAGCGCCTCTTATGCCAATATTTCTGGAAAGGGTCTATTTTTAGAGACTGATAATACCAATTAGCAGGCACCTGCTCGTGCTGGTGGATTGCAAACTCCAGAGGGTTATCTTTCTTTTTCACTCTCGCATTTTACCACTGCTACAACCTCTTTTGAACACGCAGTTCTCCGAAGAAATTCTCATCAACCACCTTAGAAGATGTGTCTTCCTCGCCAATTGTTTCATCCAAATACCTGGTTGGTATCCCTCCCATCGGCTCCAATATTAAAAAATGATTATCAATTTTGTTCTCGCACTTTGGAAGCGCTGCCAACTGCCCCACCTGGTCACGCCCGGTAAAACAAGGAGTGTATCCATATCTTTCCTGCCCATACCATTGGTAAAGATAACTCCAAACGATGTTTATCCACAAAGGGGAGGTAAGAGAATTTATACTAAAAGGCTTTCCTCCTGCTTCTTTATATGTGTAATCGATAAGTGTCAGTTGTTTGATAAGAAGCATATCTTTTTGAATTGCAAAAAGAGTTGCCCCTTTGGAATTTTCCCTTAAAATCATTGATATATTTCCAAAAATCATAATTGCCAAAACTACGACAACAACCATATTTGTAAGTTTCGAGAGATAATAGGCAATAATAAGTGAAACCGCAGGACCAATTCCCACCATTAAAAACGGGGTTGATGTCCCCCCGACCGTTACCACCCAAACATGAGCAAAAAGCCAAGTTGCAAGAAATGCTCCAATCCTATCTTTCTTAACAAGTGAGTAAATCCCCAAAGAAATCACAGCTACTCCCGCCCAGCCAATATTCCCGGGGTAAGAATTAAAAGCGAAAATTCTTCCAACTTGATTCAAGTAGAGAATCAGATAATCCCCAACTGATTTTGCATACGCAAGATTGGCATCTGGCCCCAAAGCCAGCGCCCTTATCCNAAAAGCCAAATCAGAAGCGGAACAATATGATAGACCAAGAATATTTCTGCCTGAATAGAAAAACCTAAACCTATTGCGGTGATGGTCGGTGCAAATTTATTTTTTGAAGAAATCCACATCCACAAACCCAGATATATCAATGGAACCGTCCAAACCCCAATCGTCGGATTTGAAAGCCAGGTTGCATACTGAACTGCTTCGAAGGAAACAGCAAACAAAAATGCTGAAGCCAGTCCCACCCACACCTTTTTGGTCATAAAATAGCCCAAAGCAAAAATAATAAAAACAGTCAGTGTATTAAGAAAAGCTATGAAATACGCTGCGACAGTCGGATCCTGGCTAAACACATAGGGAACAGCCAGGACGTAGTAATAAAAAACTCCGTGATAAAGTCCCGGAGTTGAGGTGGGAGGACCCTGAATCTTAATGTCCCCCTTTAATATTTGCTGAGAAATAATGGCGTCCCTTGCCTGATCATATCCGAAGGTCAGAATATTTTTCGGTAGCCACATCACCCTCAAAAAATACGCCAACAAAAAAACACTTCCTAAAACAACCCAATATCTTTTCTTCATTTTCTGCCCTTTCGCAATTTTAGCACGACAAGAAGCAATAGTACCAATGACGCGGCGGAGATTTTAATTCCATTATAAAAAGCTTTTGTTGTAGAAATGTATATTTCTTCATTATCGACAAAAACTTCAGATCTGGCATTTTTGTTTTCCAACACAACCACACTTTTATCTTTGAATGCTATTTTAAATTTACCATTCTTCAAATATTTATCGACATCTTCAGCTTTTATAACCAAATATTTAACATTGGCTGAATCCAGTAGCGGGGATTCATAATTATCAATAATTCCATATCTTCGAATGCTATTAAATGAGCCGAAACTTCCATTTATTTTTGCAATATATTCCGAAATATTTCGGGGATAAACCGCATCATAGCCCTCCAGAGTTTCAATTCCATAATTCATTAAAAAATTTATAGGGATTACCCTATCCGCAACAACGCGGGAAGGCTTCTCCCGGCTTTTTAGAAAAGTTATAACCGGGGTTTCAGGAAATATCAGTTCTCTGGGAGAAAAAGGGGTAAACTTCCAACTGAAATAGAAAAGTTCCAAGATCGCAAGCGGTATTATTAAATATTTAATTTTCGGAAGGATAAATACGATAAACGCCATAGATACTAAAACAAGCGACGGCAAGATTAAATTTCTCAAACCGACTATCTGATGAATTTTGAAGGCATAAATTCCAAATCCTGCGAGAATTATCAACGGGGTGACAAGCAAATACTTATTTTTGATTTTGTCAAAACCAAAACCCGCGAGAATCGCAATCGCTAAATTCCACAAAATTAGTGATCTATGGGCGGATGCGGCATTTAAGCCAAAGATTCCACTTTTCCATAAAAATATTGAAACGGGAGTAGGGAAAGCTAGAACAAGAGCAAAAACTACAAGCAAGACTCCAAATAAAACCTCTTTGCTTTTCCTTATCTGATGTAAAACAAAAAGGGCAAGTGAAAATGCAACCACCCCTACAAATCCGGTGTTACTTGTATAATCCTGCGGGCCCCAGTAATTCCCTGTTGCATGGTTGCCGTAAAAATCGGGAGCCAGAAAGGTAACAAATTTCCTCCACGGCAAAAAGGCCCATTCGTAAGGATGAAGTTCGGCAACCCTTTGCGAATTTTTAAGAAGATCCCATCCGGGAAGTATTTGAGGGGAAGCAAGTCCGACTCCCAAGATTAAAAAAACAGCCAAGAAAAATGTTTTTCCAAACCATCTTTTTTCTCGCCAAACTCTTACTAACCACAAAATAGAAACGGCAACCCCCATATAAATTATCGTTTGGGGATAACCGGATATGAAAAACATTAGAATCACAACCGAAAGAGATAACCCCCAATACCATCTGGATTCGAGCAACCATTTATCAACCAAGAATAAAGACAGAGGTATAAAAGAAGCGGTCAGCGCATGACCATTCCACTGCGACCAGATAAGATTGTACCCGGAAAAAGCATATACTATTCCGCCAAAAACGCTTCCCAATTTGGAAACTTTCCAATGCCTTAGAAGAAAATATGCAAATAAAGCCGCAAGAAAATGTTGAAGGATAACCTGAATTCCCCAAGCTGTAACTTTGTCAAATATAAAATATATAAAATTGGTAGGAGAAAAAGGGGCAGACTGAAAATTTGCCAGAAGAGGAACGCCGCCAAGAATAAGCGGGTTCCACAACGGCAACTGGCCTTTCTTAAGGGTTTCCACCGCATAAGTTTGCATGGGATAAATAAAAGAGGGAACATCGGCCATTATCGGATTTTTGACGGGAACTCCGACATCATATCCCCATTTATAATCAAGCCATGGATAATAAACTCCCACAACAAAATCGCCGGGGAAAGGAATCAAACCTTTAACAAAAAACTTCCAGAAGAAAAGAATTACTACGAAAGCAATACTAAAGTAAGGCCAAAACTTCTTTATTAAATCTTTCATATGAATATTTTTGAGCAGTATTTTTTGCGGCAATAGACATCTCTCTTAATGTTTTTGAATCTTTTATTAGATTTTTAGTCTCTTTTTTTAGTTCACTCAAGCTCTCCCACAATTCTCCGTCTATTCCATCCTGAATTATTTCTTTGTGCCCTCCGGAATTAAATACTAAAGGAACTACCCCGGCAGCCATCGCCTCAACCACAGTGATTCCGAAGTGCTCCACTTTTCCTGGATTTTTCTTCTCATCTTCTCCATACCCGGATGCTGACCAGAAAATCTTGGCCTTTCCGTAAATCTCTCTTAACTGCCCAAAATCGGGGCTTTTGATTATTTCGATATTCGCTCCTTGAGCAAGTTTTTCAACTTTTTGAACAAACTCATCCGCCCCAATTTCAATGCCGCCAGCCAACACAAGCCTCCAATCGTCCAAATCAATTCCTTTAAACAGTTTTACCAATTCATCCTGTTTTTTAGATTGCATCAATGAAGAAAATCTCCCCACCGACAAAATAATATTCTCTTTTCGTTTGGGTTTAATGTGAACAACATCAACCGGAGGGTAAATTACAACGCTCTCCACTCCATACTCTTGATCTATTACCTCTTTTGTGAAATTTGAGTTGCAAATTATTTTATCTATCCTAAATAATTTCATTTTATTTAATAAAGAATTTCCGCCAACACGATGAAAGGGAACCTGAAAATGCAAGAAATTCTTTCTGGCACGAAGGGTCGGTATACTTCCATCGCTTACCCAAAAACATACATCGTACCCGTCCCCACGTCGCGCGTCACTGACAAAACTAATATTTTCATTAAGCTTTTTTCCAAATCTTTCCTCAAGAAGATTTTTAATTTTTCCGTTTTTCCATTGAACGTCAACCTGATCTCCGTTTTGGCTCAGCGCATCAACAAAGGCCAGAGAGTATCTCTCTCCACCCCCAAGGGTATCCAAATATGGATTAATTACTGCTGCTTTTCCCATAATTTTGCGTAAGATATCAATCTACTATACACCTGATAGATGGCATAAATTGTCCCTTCCTTTCCATCCAAAAAAGCCATTTGCTTAATCATCCTCAACCAAAATTCCCTTAATCCCGCAGTGAAAAACCTAAAAAAGT
>Ga0075731_145_pt1 | contig 6880 bp, 6 predicted proteins | sample RifGroB1_FD_68423 | JGI IMG/M metagenome (GOLD analysis project Ga0075731, IMG submission 68423) | Microgenomates (Woesebacteria) bacterium GW2011_GWB1_41_10
TGTAAAATTCAAGAAATGAAAAAGGATTCGATTTGGTATTCCACTGTTTTGATTGTTATTTTTGTTGCATTCATGGCCACGGCTTATTGGTTTTTTAAGTCTCCATATTTTGTCGTTGTTGACGCATGGATAAAAACGAACATGGTTTTATATGTTTCTGCACTTTTTATATACAAATCGATTGGTGTTTTATTTCCTCCAATTCCAGCCGGAGTTGTCACAATGGCTTCAATTCCATTTTTAGGATGGTTTGTGGCCTACATGGTTGATATGGCAGGAAGTATTTTTGGGGGTATGTTTGCATATTGGTTAGGGAAAAAATACGGGAGAAAAATACTGAAGAAAATATTTAGTGATTCTATTGTCAATAAAATTGTTAAAACAAAAGTTAAGAAAGGCAAAGAGATAGAAGCTGTTTTTATGTTTAGAGTTTTACTTGGGAGCACGATTTTAGAGGCAGTATATTATGGGGCTGGATTTTTAAAAATCCCATTTGGTAAATTTTTAATAGGTGCTAGTTTGTCTCATTTAAAGACAAAAGGAAGGTACTTTGAATGAAGAGAACGGTTGCGATTGTGTATGATCGGGTGAATAAGTGGGGAGGGGCGGAGAGAGTCCTTTTGGCTTTGCATGAGATTTTTCCCGATGCACCCCTTTATACATCTTTATATGATGAAAAGAATGCTCCTTGGGCAAAAGTTTTTCCTGGAATTTACACTTCTTTTTTGCAGAAAATTCCATTTGCTAAAAGTTCTCACGAATTTCTAGGAACTTTCATGCCCTTGGCCTTCGAAACATTCAATTTTGATGGTTATGATTTGGTAATTTCAGTTACTTCTGAGGCAGCAAAAGGGATAATTACAAAACCGGGGACATTGCATATTTGCTATATGTTAACTCCGACCCGTTATTTGTGGAGCCATTATGATTTGTATTTTAAAAATCCTGTTTTGCGATTTATTTCAAAACCTGTTGTTGTTGTTAATTATCTGAGGAATTGGGACAAGATTGCGGCACAAAGACCCGACAAGATAATTGCGATTTCAACAGAAGTTAAAAGGAGAATAAAAAAGTACTACAATCGAGATTCTGAAATAGTTTTTCCTCTGATAAGTTCGCATTTTAAAAAATTACTCGTTGGAGGGCCCCGCTCGCAGAGCCGGGCAGCCGCTCGTAATTTTTTTGAAAATGCTCACTATCTTATCGTTTCTCGTCTTGTTCCGTATAAGCGGGTCGATTTGGTGGTTAATGTTTTTAATAAACTTGGGAAAAGATTGGTGGTCGTCGGTACCGGGAGCAGTGCATACAGCTTAAAGCTTAAAGCTAAAAGCAATGTTGAATTTGTTGGTGAAGTAACTGATGATGAACTTGTAAAATATTATCGTGGGGCGAAAGCTTTGATTATGCCGCAGGAGGAGGATTTCGGAATCGTTTCAGTTGAAGCACAATCTTTCGGCGTTCCTGTGATTGCTTATAAAAAGGGTGGAGCGCTTGATACAGTAATCGATAGGGTAACGGGAGTATTTTTTGATAGTCAAAATATTGATTCACTAACGCGTGCAATTGCAAAATTCGAGAAAATGAGCTTTAATTATAAGTTACTGGCCAAAAATGCTGAAAAGTTTTCTTTCGAAAGTTTTGAACAGAACTTCAAATAATTCATATAAAGATCATTTATATGCTCTCATTATAGTTGGGGGAGGTGGCACACGGCTCTGGCCAGTCTCTAGAGTGAGGCAACCAAAACAATTTTTAAAGCTGTTTAACGACAGAACACTTACCCAAATAACGTCGTATAGATTTAACAAAATTCTTCCTTGGGAAAGAATTTTTGCGGTTACGACAAGTCAAAATTACAAAAAAGAGATAAAAAGCGAAGTTCCGGAGTTTTCGGAGAAGAATATAATTGTCGAGCCAATGAAACGAGGCACCGCTGCCGCGCATGCAATAGGTGCTTTATACATTTTACAACAAGATCCCAATGCCGTCATTTTAAATGAAGCAGCTGACCATTTGGTCGATCCTGAAAGGTCGTATTTAAGCAATCAACTAGCCGCTGCGAAGGCCACATTTCAAAAAGACTTACTTTTGGCGATAGGAATTAAACCGACGTACCCGAATATTGGCTATGGATACATGAAGATGGGGGAGAAGATAAGCGAATCTGATGGCAAGCATGTTTTTAGACTTGATTCGTTTACAGAAAAACCAGAGCTTGAAATTGCTAAAAAATATTTGGAGTCGGGGAAGTACTTTTGGAATGGAAATCAATATGTATGGGGGGCACAAAGCTTTATAGACGCACTTAAAAAATATGCGCCGGGCATACATAAGGGGATGATAAGAATATATGAAAGTTTAGGAACTAAAGGCGAGGGAAAAATTCTTTCTGAGGTTTATAAAGAATTACCGGACTTATCAGTCGATTACGCGGTTAGCGAAAAAGCAAAAAATTTTATAATGATGATCGCGGATTATAGGTGGACTGATATAGGGGATTGGAAAGAGGTGTGGGAGAATTCACCCAAGGATGCCAAAGGGAATCTTATTTTGGTTGGTGGAAAAGGTGGTGAGGTAATTAATATTGACACGACGGATGCTTTGATTCACACCGACGGAAGATTAATAGCCGCTGTTGATGTTGATAACCTCATTATAGTTGATACAAAAGAGGCTCTTCTTGTGACTTCGAAAAGTCATGCTCAGTCGGTCAAAAAAATAGTTGAAAGGCTAAAGGAAGAAAAAAGGTCGGATTTATTGTAAAATTCTCTGCTCATGTTTTACAAGATTACCAAAAGAATAATTGATGTCGTCGGCTCCATCCTTCTTCTGGTTTTGTTTTCCTCCATTCTTCTTTTTTTTGCGATTGCGATTAAAGTTTCCTCTCCCGGCCCGATATTTGCCGATATTCCGAAAAGAGTTGGCAAAGATGGAAAGCGCTTTTACCCTTATAAATTCAGATCAATGATAGTAAATGCCCATTCGCTTTTGAGACGCGACCCGAGTTTCAGGAAGCTTTATAGGGAATACAAAAAATCAAGTTACAAACTTAATAAAGACCCTAGAATTACAGGCGTCGGAAAATTTATCAGAAAGCATTCGGTTGATGAAATGCCACAGCTTTTCAATGTTTTGAAAGGGGAGATGAGCATAGTCGGCCCGAGGCCCTATCATTCCGATGAGCTTGAGGAGCAGCTTGATAAGTACCCCCACACCAAGAAGCTTCTCAAAGATGTCCTTTCGGTTCGCCCAGGAATTACGGGATTTTGGCAGGTGTCGGGCCGTAGTGAAGTAAATTTTGATAAAAGAATTGAAATGGACGCTTATTATGCCAAGAAAAAGTCAATTCCTCTTGACATCCTTATTATGATTAAAACTCCTTGGGTAATGATAACCGGAACGGGAGCAGTGTAAAATGGAAGAAGCATTAGTGGCCGCAAAAGCGGATTACATAAATATGGCGATTCCCGTAAAGTCAATTTTAAAAAAAACATTTCTTATTTTCGGAATTTATTTTGTTCTATCGATTTTATTTGTTGTAATTGCCGGATTTATTGCTTTTAAACAGGGATTCAAGCTTTTGGCTTCTGAGAATGTTGACGAAATAAAAGCTAATATTCCAAGGGTCGAAAAGTCCCTGTCTCTACTTAAAACAAGCTATACATTTGTTGTCTGGACACAGTTTTTGCCGTTTGTTGGTGATTATACCCGTGATTTGGGAAAAATTATTGATGCCTTTGAGGCCGCCCTTGTGGGAGGGCAGATGGGTCTGGTTGGGGATATCGATGGAATTTCCGGGCAGCTTAATATTGTTATGGACAAGTTGACTTCTATCAATCCAGACAAATACTCTTCCGGTTACCGTGGCAAATATCAGTCAATTATAGGGGGTCTAAATGTAATTAAATCAATCCCATACTTTATGGGAATGGATGCCCCAAGAAACTTTTTGATTCTTTTTCAAAATGATAAAGAGCTTCGTCCAACCGGAGGATTTATGACCGCTTATTCAATTATGAGAGTAGATAAGGGGAAATTTTCTCCGATTGCCTCGGAGGATATCTATAATCTTGACGCTAAATATAAGCCGACTGTTCCTGCTCCGGAGCCTTTGATTAAATACATAAAAGGTCCGTATGTTCTTTCTCAAAACTTAAGACTTAGGGATATGAACTGGTCCCCGGATTTCGGCAGCAGCATGATTAATTTCACAACAGCCGCGTCTGACGCGGGAGCTCCGGAGATTGATGGAATTATCGCCGGTTGACACACAGGTCCTTGTTAATATTTTGAAGGTTTTGGGACCCGTCGGAGTTCCCGGTTTTGGAACATATTCTACTAACGAAGACGCAGAGTGCAAATGTCCACAGGTAATTCATGAGCTTGAAAGCTTTGCTGATGTTGAAGGACCGATTGTTTGGGATCCTGTTTCCGGAGAGATTGTTTATAAACCCAAAAACGCAGATAACAGAAAAAAAATAATAGGCCCCTTAATGAACTCAATTGTTGCAAGTGCGCTTGGAGCTCCAACTGAAAAGTATCCATTTCTCTTTTCGGCATTTTTAAAATCTCTTAGGGAAAAGCACGTTCTTTTTTATATGTTTGATTCCGATATACAAAATGCTCTTTCGGAATTTAACTTGGACGGAAAAATAAAGGATTATGACGGAGATTATCTGCATGTAAATGATGCTAATTTGGGAGGAAGAAAATCAAACCTCTATGTGACCCAAGAAGTGAGTCAGGAGATAGAGATAGAGAAGGGGGGAGGGATTGTAAAAACGGTAACTCTTACTTATAAAAACCCCGAGAAACACGATGGCTGGCTTAATTCTATTCTTCCTAATTGGGTTAGGGTATATGTTCCGAAGGGAAGCGAGCTTTTGGCGGTTGAAGGTCTAGAGGATAAAGTAGAACCCTACGAAGATTTGGGCAAAACCGTTTTTGCCGGACTTTTTCAATTAAGACCCGAAGGGATTTCGAAAGTAACTTTTAAATATCGCCTGCCGTTTACAGTCCCAAAAAACTACAAAATGCTTATTCAGAAGCAGCCCGGTACCGACGCACCTTTATATACAATCTCTACTGGCAAACGCACTCAAGAGTTCTTGCTAAAAACCGATAGGGAAATTAAATTGAGAATTTAATGAAACTTCATTCTTATTCTTCTGAAGGGATTGTTTTAGCCAGGAGAAATTATGGAGAGGCGGATAGAATTCTTTCGCCCCAAAAGCCGCAAAAGGGGACACCTGGAGATTTTTTCTTACATTCGTTTTCAAGCCGCTACCGGCCGCGGACTTGATCTGATGACGGAAGCGGAAGTTATTGATGATTTTAAAGAAATTCGAAAAAATCTCAAAAAAGTTTCTCTGGCCTACTATTTTTGTGAGGTGGTCGGAAAAATTACTCACGAGGGAGAAACGAATGAAAGATTATTTGATTTGATTTTGGAAAATTTAGAAAAATTGAAAAGCGAGACAGAGTTAAAGAAACTTCGCTTGGACTTTATTCTTAGGTTATTAATTTTGTTGGGTTATTGGCCCGCTGAAAAGCAATTGTTGGATATCGATAATAAACTCGAAGAAGTAATAGAGCGTCAGATTAATTCTGTGCGCGTCGGGAGAATGATGTTAAAATGATTTGATGGAAACTTCATTGATGGTATTGTTACTGCTTGCACTTCTTGGAAGTGTCGCCGGACTTGTGGGCGGGGTAGTCTTTCTTGTTAAAAGAGATTGGGCGAGGGTGCTATCGATATACGCGGTTCCCTTCGCCGCCGGAGTGCTTTTGTCAGTTTCTGTTCTTCAACTTATTCCGGAAGCGGTGGAGGAAATCGGGAACCGGGGATTTTTGTATGTTCTCCTCGCATTTTTGGCGGCATTTGTTTTTGAAAAATATTTTGCCTCACTCCATCATCACGAGGAACATGGTCATGACAGCACGCTTCAAAAGTCAACCATACCATTGGTTCTTCTTGGAGACACAATTCATAATTTTATAGACGGGGTGGCAATTGGTGCTGCCTATGTAACAAACCCGAGTTTTGGGATGGTTGTTGCCCTTTCGACATTTTTACACGAAACACCGCATGAAATTGGAGATTTTGGAGTTTTGGTGGCAAGGGGCTGGTCGAGAAAAAAGACTTTTATGGCAAACTTTTATTCCTCCCTGGCAACGATTCCGGGCGCTCTTTTGGTTTACTTTTTTATTCCCCAGGGGGCCCAAGGGAAAACCGCAATTCTGTTGGCCATTGCCGCCGGAATATTTTTGTATTTAGGTGCTTCCGACTTTTTGCCTGAAATTGGAGAACACGACAGCCGTAGTCGGACGTTTTTCAAAGTTCTTCTTGTCCTCATTGGCGTTTTCTCTATTTACTTCCTCTCCCTGGCCCTTCCTGAGTAGCTAATTCCACCTCGGCGGTGGGATTTATGTTTTTATTCGGGTTCCGATATGGGGGCTGAATCGGTTTTTAAGTTTATAAAATGAGGGCAGGGAACGATCTCCGGACTCAGATTTCCTCCTTCAATTGGCACTACCTGGCGGCCTTTTCGAAATTGGATTTTTACCAAGCTCTTTTCCAATAGAAGAACATATCCGTTTTTTACTTGGCATTCAATTGTTACGCTTTCAGTTGCTTTTGATATATAAGGGAGAGTTGGTTTGAAAGAGAGCCAATGATTGACAATCTTATTTGCAACTGGACAATCTGTACACTCGGGGAACCACTTCGGGCGCGTTATTTTTGTTTCTGCCTCTGGGAACATAGGCGGATTGTACACCAGAAGTGTATAATTTTCCATTTTTTGGCAACTTCAGATACAATATATCCACCTATGTTTGAGGTTGTTTTTGATTGTGAGACGCAGAAGTTTTTTGATAC
>Ga0075731_132_pt1 | contig 6792 bp, 6 predicted proteins | sample RifGroB1_FD_68423 | JGI IMG/M metagenome (GOLD analysis project Ga0075731, IMG submission 68423) | Microgenomates (Woesebacteria) bacterium GW2011_GWB1_41_10
CGATATAATATTCTAGCTTTAGATGGCCCCATCGTCTAGTGGTCTAGGACGTCGGGTTTTCATCCCGAAAATCCTGGGTTCGAACCCCAGTGGGGTCACCAAGGGCCGCTAACTCAATGGAAGAGTGACTCCCTTTTAAGGAGTAAGTTCTGGGTCCGAGTCCCAGGCGGCTCACTGATGGTTAGAAAACTGCTCGTAATTCTTCCTGTTATTTTGGTTTTTGAATTTTCGCTTTATCTACTTCAAGTTAGGCAAATTAAAAAATTAGATCAAAAAATGCAATTTTCTGCAATGTCAGCCCGCAGAGTTAATATTCCCTCGAGAGGTTTTGGGAATTTTTTAGCTTATCAATTTCAACCTGAACCGGAAGTTTTAGCAGTAGCAACAGAAGCAATTCCTGCAACAAAAAAACAAAGTTACGTAATTGCGGCGATTGGTGACTCCATGATTGAGACAATGGGGGATTCACTCGACTATTTAAAGGCAGCCCTTAAAGAGAAATATCCCGGAACAGAGTTTGCAATGTATAACTATGGAATCGGAGCAGAAAAAGTTACTGGAGCTCTATCACGACTTGATAAGCCTTTTATTCATGGCACCAGGAATTATCCGCCCCTAACCCATCTTAATCCCGATATTTTAATAGTCGGCTCATATGCCTATAATCCTTTTGACCAATATAGTAGGGATGGGCATTGGCTGGCCTTAACTGATTTGGTCATTAGAGCCCGGGGGATTGTCCCAAACACATACTTACTTGCCGAGGTTGCACCTCTAGAAAAGGATTTCGGGAAAGGCCCCGGAGGAGTTAACTGGCCGGATGAAATTGTTGCCGGGCATACCCCAAAAATAATCGAGCAAATGGAAAACGCGATAGGCATATCAAAAATTTTGGGAATTTCTCTTATTAATGTATATGACAAAACAAGAGTGCGTGGTTCAAAATATGGCAAAACCGAATATGTAAATCCTCACGATAATATTCACCCCTCGGCTTACGGCCAAGTCTTCACTGCTAAGCAAGCAGCAGAAGTAATTCGATTGGACTAATTCGGCTATTGACTTCGGTATATCTTCGGATTACATTGAATTAATGCCCAGACAAAAGTTTTTTAGGCGAAAAAGCGAGCATAGCTATACCGAGATTAGGAGAGAAACGGGGCTTGCAAAATCTACGATACAGAATTGGCTGACTCACGCGGGATTGACACTTTCTAAAGAACATTTAGAAATTCAGGCCAGAAAAAGAGTGGAAAATTATGTTATAGCAACTGCGGCTTCAAAAGTGACAAGAAAGAGAAGAAAGGATCAAGAAATCCAATCTTGTATACAGAAGGTCAAAAAATATTTTACTAGAAAAGCGGATTTGGGGAAAATAAAGGGATTTTGGTCTGAGAAAATCGGTATTCCTATCTCAAAAATGAGAGTTTACTGGAAGAAAAATGAAATTGTCGGAAGGAGAGATAATCCAGATTATGTAGGCCAAATGTTGGTTGGGGTGCATGGAGAGAAGATCTTGGGTAGCAAACTACTGGCCCTTTCAGATATAATACTCAGGAAATACCAAAGAGCATGAAACATTGCGGGATCGTCTAACGGTAGGACTCAGGATTTTGGCTCCTGGTATCGGGGTTCAAATCCCTGTCCCGCAGCCAAGACGGGCACCATTGCAACCGTGCCCTTATAATCTATGTTAACTAAAAAAGATATTATAAGCGAACTCCAAAAGTATTCTGAAGAGATTGGAAAAACTCCAGGTGAAAAAGCTTTTTATGAAAATACAAATGTTGGAATATGGGATAGAATGAAGTATTGGTCTAATTACGGTGAACTTGTCAATCAAGCAGGATTAACTCCTAATAAATTTGACAATACACAATATAGTAAAGAGGAGTTATGTGATATATTTATTAGAACTATTCGCGAAAAAGGTAAATGGCCTACAAGAGGTTATTTAGATGTTAAACATACAAATGATTCTGCTTTCCCTAGTTCTGCAACTTTTTATAGAAAACTTGGTTTAACTAATACTTTAGCACAGACAATCCTCGACTATATAAATAATCGCAAAGGTTTTGAAGATGTAATAAAAATCTGTAATTCAGTTCCTGAAAAAAATAAAAAGCCAGACGAATCAACTGAGGAAGAAGGAATAATTAGTGGTTTTGTTTACTTAGGCAAGCAACATGGAGATTATAAAATTGGTAAAGCGAAGGATATAAATCGTCGCCGAGATGATATTACACTTCTTGGCTCGGAGCCATTTGAACTGATACACGCGATTGAAACGGACGATATGAATGGTATAGAGAAATATTGGCATAATAGGTTTAAGACGAAAAACCTTCGAGGCGAATGGTTTAAGTTAAACCCAACCGATACTAAAGCCTTTAAATGTTGGAAGCGAATAGCTTGATAGCTTGGTTCGAGACCGGCTTTCCGCCTTTTGAAGCTATAACGACAGAAAGGACCTAGACCGACACGCTCAGCTGATTCGACTCAGGCTCGACAAAACTCGCCTTCGCTCACAGTCTTCGACCCTTCGACTAGAAAAACGTCTAAAAGAGCATCAAAACAAAGCGAGTAAATCTGCAAAGCATGTTCGGAGAAGTATTTGACTAGAAAAGAGGCAATGCAAAGGGAAATTCAGTTTAAAAAGTGGTCGAGGGCAAAAAAAGAAGCTATAATTTTAGGAAGTAAAGAAATTACTTACTCCATTTTCCAAAAATTCCCGTAGAAAGAAGGCGGCCGGCAGTTTTTTCTTTTAAACAAAGCTCTCCAACTTCAATTTGCCCTCCCAGGTTGCCAAGATAATCATTCATAACATTCCCGAGCATTATTGCGGAAGCCGAAATTGCGTATGTGTTGACTATTACAAATAGCGGGTCGCTACTTAATATTTTGCTGCAATTTTGCATTAAGGTTGGAAAGTTTTTCCCAAAATCCCAAACGCGCCCTTCCGGATCATGCCCGTAAACCGGAGGATCCATGATGATTGCATCATATTTGACTCCTCTTTTAATTTCCCTGCCCGTGAATTTGATGGCATCATCCGCAATTATGCGAATCGGCCTGTCCATTAAATTTGACAGTTTTTGATTTTCTCTAAACCAGGAAATTGCGGGCTTTGAGGCGTCAAGATGGGTCACTTTTACATCGGCTTGCGCCGCCAATAGCGATATTGCTCCTGTATAGCCGAATAGATTTAAGATATTGGGCTGGTTTTTAGCGGACAAGATTTTTTGCAGAATAAAATCCCAGTGGGCTTTTTGCTCGGGGAAGACTCCGGTGTGTTTAAACGGGGTTAGCTTTAGATACAGGGATACATCATGATACTTAATAAGCCATTTATCCGGGATGTTACCTTTTACTTTCCAGCTTCCGTCAAAAATTGCATCTGCCCTGTTCCAGACTTGCTTTTCTGCCTTCGGCTGCCAGATTGTTTGCGGATCGGGGCGGGAAAGAATATATTTCCCAAACCTCTCAAGCCGTTTCCCGTTTCCGGAGTCAATAAGTTCATAATCTTCCCAGCCGGAAGTTTCTAAAATTTGCATATTAGGTTGAATTATATCAAAAGAAAGTTATATAGTGACTATATGTCCACCAATGAACCTCCGCTTGTTGATGTAAAAGTAACCAATCCTGTTACCTATCTTAAAAACTGGTGGGCAAAAGTGATGGGTAAGGAGGGGGTTGATTTTAGTTTCAGGATTCATCCGATTACTGCATTTTTAATTTCATTTGGGCTTTCAGCGGCGTTTTTTGGGGCGGGAAGATACTCTGTCAATATTCCTTTTTTGAAATATGAAGTTTTGCCAACCCCAAGAGCGGATGCTATATGGAAAGAAACTGCCTATACTGGAAAGCTACAATATAGCCAATCGGGCGATAAATTTTTCTTGATTACAACTTCGTCCGAAGCAATTGCTTTATCGGTTCCGGAAGGCCTTGATTTAATGGCTCTGGTTGGTAAAAGAATTTTTGCGGTAGGGGAATATAACAGAGCTGAAAGACTTTTAAAAATAATAGATGTCAAAGACCTTGAAATTTTACCCCAGACCCCGATTCCTCTCCCGACTGTGATCCCGACTCCTATACCAACACCAACTCCGACACCGACTGTGGAATCAATAGAGTTGACAACACCAAGTTCAGGGATATAATGTGACTATTGTTTAATTTATGAGTTGCGATATTTTTTCCGGTAGTTGCGCTGACTGTGGACAAAATCATTAGATATGATGAGGTCTGCTAGGGGCCATTGACCGATGCTAAATGGCGATATATAATGCTTCTACTTAATTTTGAAAGTTAACTTCCCTTTAGGGTAACAACTTCATAAATGAATAGCCCCTTAACTTTTAAATATTAGTAAGGTTTAAGAAATTATTGGAATTTAAGATGTGATCGGGAAGACAGGATCCCCGCCTTAGGCGGGACTTTTTGAGGGTTTGATCCTGGCCCAGGATGAACGCTAGCGGCGTGCTTTGAATATGCAAGTGGGACGAGCTCCGCAAGGAGCGAGTCGCGAACGGCTGAGTAATGGATAGGAATCTACCTTTTGATGTGGAATACCCCTGCGAAAGCAGGGCTAATACCGCATAAGACCTAACGGTGAAAGCACTTAACTGTGCGTCGAAAGATGAGCCTATCTCCCATCAGCTTGTTGGTAGGGTAATGGCCTACCAAGGCTATGACGGGTAGGGGGCGTGAGAGCGTGACCCCCCAGAATGGGACTGAGAACGGCCCATACACCTACGGGTGGCAGCAGCTGGGAATCGTACGCAATGGACGAAAGTCTGACGTCGCGACGCCGCGTGGAGGATGAAGGCCTTCGGGTTGTAAACTTCTTTTGTCCTGAATGAGAATTCAGGAAGAATAAGCACCTGCTAACTCTGTGCCAGCAGCAGCGGTCATACAGAGGGTGCAAGCGTTATCCGGATTTATTGGGCGTAAAGCGTTTCGTAGGCGGCCTTTTAAGTTATCCTTTAAAGACCACGGCTCAACCGGGGGAAGGGGGATAATACTATTAGGCTTGAAGTGTGGTGGGGCTTCTGGAACTGACGGTGTAGGAGTGAAATCCGTTGATATCGTCAGGAACTCCAAGGGCGAAGGCAGGAAGCTAACCACATCTTGACGCTGAGGAACGACAGCTAGGGGAGCGAAATGGATGGGGAGTAATAATCTCTAGTCCCCTTTATCAAGTGATTGGTAGAGGTAAAATTTGGCTATATGCTGGAATATCTGAGAATCTCAAACTAGTTATTGACTATGGATTTTATTCGGTTAATACTGAATTAATGTCTATTTCTTTAACTGAAAATGTTTTGAGTGCAGACAATCAGCAGGGAACTCGCCGTTTTGGCGAGACACCTCAGAGACTAAATGCCAAATATCCTAGTGAGAAAGAAATTACCAATAAGGAAGCAATTTTATTAGGAATTCTATATACAGATGGATGTCTTTCTAAAAAGAGTAAGAATTGTTGGAGATTTTATGTCAGCAACACTTCATACGAAATCATACAAACTTTTAAAGACTGCATGATTAATCTTTTTAAGTTAGAACCCAATCGGGTTAGAATTTCTCAAAAGTTGGTAAATGGTAGACCTTTTTACAAAGCAGTTGTTGATAGTGGACTTTACGGAAGTTATTTAACTTCCCGCTATGGCACTTTCAGGACATTAGCTTTTAAAAAAGAAGACGGGAAGAAAGTATATCCTCCTGCAAAATTACCATTTGATCGACACACTAATCTTAATTTAATTTCTAGATTTTTAAGAGCAGCTTTTAGTTGTGATGGTGGGGTCAACTTATATATAGGGAGATCAAAACAAGGTTATAAATTTTTGATCCGCAATGTATATTTGGCCTGTAATCATCCACAACTTCAAACTGATTATCATAGGCTTTTAAAGCTTTTGAGTATAAAGTCTAAAATTATTGTAAGAGATAGAAAAATTCTTGTTCAGGGTAAAAATAATCTGGATAAGTTTAGAAAGAAGATAAGCTTTCTTAATGGAGTAAAAATCACCCAGCATTCTGCTTATTGGCAGGGTTGGGAAAAGAACAAGGTTTTAAATCTTGCTTTAGCCTCATATGGCAGAGCAAATAGTATTTTTAATCTTTCTAAATTTAAGGATAATGATATAGTCCGATCTTCATAGCGATATGAAGTATTGAGCAGAAATGTTCAATCCAAACTATTTTAGTTTGTGTAACAATTTGTAGAGACCCATGTAGTCCTAGCCGTAAACTATGCTCGCTAGAGATTATCAATTTATTGGTAGTCCCGTAAGCTAACGCGTTAAGCGAGCCGCCTGGGGAGTACGGCCGCAAGGCTAAAACTCAAAGGAATTGACGGGGACCCGCACAACCAGTGGAGCACTTTGACATGCTATCGTTTACTTCGATGGAAACATTGAGGGATCTAAATTTATTTGGATGATAGCACAGGTGTTGCATGGCCGTCGTCAGCTCGTGTCGTGGGATGTTCCCTTCAGTGGGGTAACGAGCGCAACCCCCACCAAATGTTGAATATTCATTTGGGACTATCTGAATTTATTTCAGGTGGAAGTGGGGACGACGTCAGGTCCGCATTGCCCTTATAGACTGGGCTACACACATGCTACAATGGAGCCGACAATGGGTTGCCAAGAGGTAACTCGGAGCTAATCCCATCAAACGGCTTCTCAGTTGGGATTGGGGGCTGCAATTCGCCCCCATGAACTCGGAATTGGTAGTAATCGGAGGTCAGCTATACTCCGGTGAATACGTTCTCGGGTCTTGTAC
>Ga0075731_144_pt1 | contig 6675 bp, 7 predicted proteins | sample RifGroB1_FD_68423 | JGI IMG/M metagenome (GOLD analysis project Ga0075731, IMG submission 68423) | Microgenomates (Woesebacteria) bacterium GW2011_GWB1_41_10
TTTCTTGACAACAAATTAACCGTAATAGGTGAGCTTACTCCCGTAGCCAATGACAAAGAAGGCATTTCAGGCTTGATAGATGTGGTTGAAGTTAAATAAGATTGTAGCCATAACATATTATGTAGGTAAGATATCTACAGACGGAGCCAAAAAAATCCTGCGAAGGCCTTGCGGCGTCGCAGGAGGATTTAGTGCCAAAATGATAACATTTGAAAAGTGTGATATATTTTTCCCATCAGAATATTCCAATAAACCACCATATTAACTCCCCTTAAGCATATTGGAATTGTGTATAGATCGGATTTAACTTTTGATTGACTTACTATCTTTAACATATTTTCCAACACTTTTAAAATATGAAGTAAGATCAAATTGTCCTCTCCAATACACTTTTAGTGTCGAGATGTGTGTTTTTGTATAACTTTCAAACCTAACAGCCCTATACTTAGGAACATAAACAACTTTAGTTATATTTGAGAAACATATGCTTGACCGGTATTCGTTTTTGGCAATAATAGTTAAGTTTATTTCATTTAATCTATCTTCACTAAACCACAATGAGCAAACTTTTTCTTTTTTATCATCTCCTAGATGAAATACATAACTGAGTACGTGTTCACCGTTTTTAGTAAACACACGATCATGCTCGGTTTTATAGCTAAGCCCGAGTGTTTTCGATAATTTATCAAAATTAATATTTGCCATAAATAATATATATCGTTTTATTTTATACCTCTTCACATAAAACTTACTAAGGACGATTTGGTTTTTAAACCTAACACAGTGGTAATGTGTTTATTGCTTATGGCAAAAATCGTCCTTTAAATTATATACACCACTTATTCAGTTTTTAGACCCGACGTCTACCAGGGATCCCGACGAGGATCTGTTGGAATGTGGACACGTGAGTCCTTATCATGTTCAACGCCACCGTCATCCCGACGTTTCCAGATGTCAGCGTCTGTATGCTCCGGGCTACCATGCGGACGTGTGGGATCCCACACGGTTGCATCTTCGCCTGGAGGCACATTCTCGCGAATCAATGGAGGAAGCGTTCCACCACCACGATTCCCAGATCTGTTCATTTTTTCTCCTTTTGCAAAAAAGGTCCGCTTACATGCGGTCTGCGATAACCCAAGTTTTTGTATTTTAGCCAGCCTTTGACCTTTCCCAAATGCTTTTTGTTGGTTTGGATTTAAACCACGCAGTTTGTGGCTATCCGATTAGCTAAATTGGGAGGAGGCCTAGGAGAGGTTTATCTTCCTAAACTTGAGGATCTTCCTCGTGATGTTTGTACATCACACCTATTTCAAGGTGCGATTGTAATATATCAAAAACTATCAAATTGTCAAATTTTCTGGCAATGAGCTTAACAAGGTAGTATGATTTATTCAAGAGATGAGAAAATTTTTTTTTGTTATTTTTACAGGTGTTCTACTTTTCATTACACAAAAGTCACTTGTGTTGAGCGAGAGCGGTTGTGGGGGAACAGAATTTTGTCAATCTACAAAAGTTGTAAATGAGTATGAATGTCGACTTAAGGCTGGTGTGTGCCGAAATGATAACATTTGAAAGCGATAGATGTCAAGCCCAATCCCTTGACCTTGTCTAACGAGCTTGACTTTTGGGCAAAAATGCCTGTATTTATAGATATGAGTGAAGATTCTTGCTTACAGAACCATTATCAAAAAGGGTGGGGGTGGTTTTCAAGGGTTTGTGCCTTCAATTCAAATGGTGAAACTCGATAAACTCTCACTCCCGCAGGGAGTTGTGTATGCCTAAAATCCCGGTAATCAAAACCCGTTCACAAAGGAAGATATATTGGGAAAAAAATCACGCTAGCCATACTGAAAGATGCCGAGATCGGTGTAGATGAATTTTTGAAGGAATTATAGGATATCGAGCTTGACTTTTAAGGCGGGGTGGTATAATGAGTTATGAGTACCGGAAAAAATGTAAAGGTCAATAATTTCAAAGTGCTGATTGAGCAAGACGAAGACGGAGTTTTTGTAGCTTCGGTGCCCGATATCCCGGGTTGTTATTCTCAGGGAAAAACATATGAAGAAGCAGTTCAGAATGTAAGGGAGGCGGTTGAGCTTTGTTTAGATGTGGCCCGTGATTATCCAGATTACAAGTCAAAGATTAATTATCCCAATCCCGATTCGCAATCTCGTTTCTTGGGTGTTACTGAGGTTTTCGTTCAGATCTAACTAAGTGTCAAAACTTTCGCCCATAAAGGCTCAGAAACTGATAAGATTTTTGAAAAAGAAGGGTTTCGTCGAGAAAAGACAAGCCGGTAGTCACAAATTTTTCTCCCACAAAGACGGTCGCACAACGGTCGTTCCATACCACACCAAAACAGAGATTGGAAAAGGGCTTCTCAGGAAGATATTAAAAGACACACAAGTTAATTTCGGAGTGATCCGAAAAAAGTAGACAATCTTGACTTTTGGGCAAATATACTATAGTATATGTTTCTGGAATTAGCCTGCTATGAAAGACAAAATTTTAGGATATTCGTTAGCAGGGGACATAAAAGAAGCGTTGAGTCATTTCAGGCAGGGCCCAAAACACATGAATGAAAGATTCAAAAAATACCCGCTTTGGTACAAAGGTGTCACAGGTGTCACAGCTGTAACTTTAGCCGTACTTGCTGCTTGTGATAGAAATTCTTATGTACCCCTTCCGCCAAATTTACCAGGGGAAACTCCGACCCAGCCGGCTCCGGGAGATTTGGGAGAAATAATTGAAAATCCGACTGTCGCCGTGGAACAGGCTACTCAACGAATAACGGGTTCGCTGGTTAAACCTTCGGAGTTTTCACTGGAATCTGTTGTTAATCAGTATCCTGAGCTAAAGGGAAGAAGGGTCTCCGTGTTTGCCGTAAAAATAAATCAGAATACTTTCGAGTATGCCACAACTTCCGACGTTGATCCAGAAAAATCCTGGGCAGTTATTTCAGGAGACATAGTCGTACAGGGACAGGAAATAATTGCCGACCAGATGACCCTTCAAAACGAAAAATTATTCATAAAAGATAATGCCGGAATATGGAAAGAGTTGATTAAAATTCGTATAAAAGGCCAGGGTGACCTTCCTGATGTATTTGCCTGGTATCTTTACGACGCAAAACCAAACCCGGACGGAACCTTTGACCTTTCCTTGACCAAAAGCGTTTTGGCATATCCGGCCTTGAGCGAGGAGGAATGGATCAAGCAAACTTCGGGCCCCACAAAAGATAGACCTGTTATGATTATGTGGGCTCCATGGCAACCTATGTATATATATCCAAGATGGGAGACAGATTATGTAGTTATTCCTATAAATAGTTTTGAAAATATTCCAGGTGGTGCCAAAGATACTCTAGTTGTTAGTCAAAGAACACAAATAACTGCCACGCCAGAATCAACCTCCACNGGCAATTTTGAAGTTGCTTTTGAAAAAGTTGGGGAAAAGTGGGAATTAGAAAAATTCTGGACTCCATCACCTGAAGGTTGGGACCAAATTATAAATAGTGAATTTAAATGCAGAGGTGTGAATGGAGATTGTATACGCGAAAATGCAATACCAGGAACAGTGAGAATTGAGACCAGACTTACAGGGAGAGTCTACATACAAAGAAGAGTTGACTTATTAACAGGAGAAAAACTTCCCGGATTAATGGTTGTCTACGAAGCAGTCTCAAATAGAGGAAAGGGGACACCTAATTTTTACCTTGACTTCGTCGGACATTCAGATTTATATGGTAATGGTCAGGATAGACAATATGGCGATTACCCTTTCTTAAGTGTTTTTGAGTATGCAAAAAATCTCTTACCTAACAGGGATGTTTACCCAGGTCAAACGGCCGAGATTGGCTTTCGAATAAAAGAAGATAAAAGTAGAGAATCAATTGATCTGTATCAATGGGTCAAACCCGCCATACCTAGCTACCTTGCCTTTTTTAATAATAGTTATCTAAATAGAGTCTTGATTGTAACCGTAGGTATAACCCGTTAGTAACTCGCTGTATACCTCTACTAGAGTATTATTAATAAAAATGCTATTCTCATATTATGAGAGGGATTTTATCAATAGTCTTCATTGTTATTTTAACCTTTTTTGTTTTTTCAGTACCTGTGCTTGCAGAAAGTGGATGTGGGGGAACGGACTTTTGTCAAGGCACAATAATTGAAAATTATTTTTCTTGCTCTCCAGATGATGAAGATCAAATATGCATATTTAACAACGAAGGTTCATTTACCACGGACTGTACAGTAACAGCAGATACATGTGAAACAAAGGGTCATGATTATTCATGTGGTTCATATCCTGGATGTTCTTTGAATGTAAAATCTAAGACAAAAAGTTGTTGTTCGGGGGCGGGGGGAGGAAATTATGAATGCGATGGGGAAGTTGTATTGCAAAAAAACTGTAAAGGGGTGAACGATTGCCCTGTCGATAGGCAGGGAGCCGTGTGTAACCAAAATCCGAAAAGAAAATGGTGCTTCCACCTTGTTTGCGTCGGCTGCAGCGCAACCGCTCCTTCTAATTTATCATTTACGCCGATTCCGCCGGGAAGCTCGGCAACCGTCTCCTGGACTGACGGAACGGGCGGAACGTCAAACCGCCTTTATGTGGGAGACGATAAGACAAAAGTCGAAGCTGATTGCCCACAGGGATTCGGAGCGGGAACCGGGTGTGTTTACTCATCCGATAGCGCAACCTCTCCGACAGTCGTATCAGGGCTATCGCTTGGAACCGTTTACTACGCCCGCCTGGTAAATTATAAAGATGAAGCATGCTCGGCGGCATCAGGAACCCTCATCGACGTTTCGTCCTGCTATCTTTCGCCGGACTCGGCAACTCTTTCTCCTTTTGAATCCCAAGCTTTTACCACTTCCGTTAATTATTCAACCGAAATAGATAGAGTTGCCTATGACGTTTCAAATCCTCCTACAACAGAAGTTGATCCCGCCTCCGATACAAACGGACAAGATGGATATCACGCTGAAGTTACGGCTCTTTCTTTGGGAAGTTCTGTTTTAACCTCCGATGTAATTATAGACGGAGAGGTCGTCTGTACGGATACGGCTGATATTAACGTTACCGCTCCCGGACCATGGTGGCAGGTGATGGATAGTGATATCCAATCAATGGGGGATATCGCAAGCGATGTGGCCTCGGGAAACTTTTTTGGTCTTGCCGGAGCGGGAGGATACCCCGGAGTTATTGCCTACACGGGAAGCGCAAGTTTCGGAAGCGGGGAAGTTTCGGACCCTCCCTGGCTGGTCGATAGCCTAAGTCAAAACACAAGAAGGTACGACTACGCTTTTTTTGAAAATCAAATACCTTCAGGGGTTATTCCCAAAGAGGCAGTTAGCGACACCGATTTGGCAACTCCCGGAACCGATTTTAACGGATATGAGCTTTTTAAACATACCGGCCCTATTGATTTTAATATAACCTCTCCCGTAGATTTTGCAGGCAGAAAAGTGATTCTTTTCATTGAAAATTCAGATTTATTTATTGGGGGGAATATAAACTTAAATGACGGAGTCGGTTTCTTTGGCGTTTTTGTAGACGGCTCAATAACCATTGTCCCCACCGTAACAAGCCTTGAAGGGATATATCTTTCTGATTCATCATTTAGTACAGGACTGGGGAATACACAGCTATCTGTAAGGGGTTCAGTTGCAGCCTACGAAGGAGTCAACCTACAAAGAGACATTGACGATGATTCAGAACCTTCAGAATTTTTTGAATACGCTCCCGATCAAATTCTTCTTTTCCCAAGCAAACTGGGAACAAGAAAGATGGATTGGAAGGAAGTCGCGCCGTAGATTTGACATTCTGATTTGACATTCTGATCACTTCTGATATCCAGACCAAAAAGCATTTGGAGAGAACCAAAAATCGGTCAAAAAAAACCAAAAACAGAGTCATTACAGACCGCATGTAAGCGGACTCTCTTTTCTAGAAAAGGAGTAAAAATATGTCTGGTACTGGTGGCGGAACAATCGGACCACTGATTCGTGAGAATGTGCCTCAAGGAGAAGATGCTACCGTGTGGGACCCCACACATCCGCATGGAAATCCTGAGCACACAGACGCCGATATCTGGAAACGTCAAGATGACGGAGATGTCGAGCGAGATCGTGACTCACGCGTTCATATTCCGACCGATCCGCGTCGAGATCCCTGGTAATGCCAGTGGTCTAAAGTAAATAAGTGGTGTATTATTAAAGGGTAATTTCTGCAACTGCAGTAAACACATTACCACTGTGTTAGGTTTTAAAACCAAATTGTCCTTAGTAAGTTTGAAATGGAAAAAAAATATATTAAATTTTCTACAAAATACGATCAAAAACTTGTTAATAGCATAATGTATCTCTTAAAAAATGCTAAGCTTGATTCGTATACCATGTTAGAATTTTCAAAAGCTTTGGGAAAACAATATAAAGAGGGATCATTGGGTTGGCAGAAACTAAGATTACATTTAATTTATTTAGTGATGAATGGAGAAATTGAAGAAAGACATTTTGGAATAAAAGCTGGGGATTGGAATAGAATTGTTGATTATGTATAGTCCTATGACGGAAACGCTTTTAGCTCTTGGCATGGAAACATATGTTACTTTGGTTTCTATTTTCGTCCTTGCACAAGTCCTTTCTAACTCAGCGATAGGAATTGGTC
>Ga0075731_148_pt1 | contig 6166 bp, 6 predicted proteins | sample RifGroB1_FD_68423 | JGI IMG/M metagenome (GOLD analysis project Ga0075731, IMG submission 68423) | Microgenomates (Woesebacteria) bacterium GW2011_GWB1_41_10
CGCTAAAACCGTTCATAATTTAAAATTAAAAATTGAAAATTTAAAATTAATAGTAACAGTTGATAACGGAATTGTTGCCTATGAAGGCATAAAAAAAGCTAAAGAGTTGGGAATAGATGTAATCGTTGTCGATCATCACACCAAAGGTCTCAAAAAGCTTGCTACCAGCTACGTGCTACATTCTGCTGCTGTTTGTGGTTCTGCACTCGCTTATTTTTTTGCCAAGGAGTTGGGCTACAAAGATGGCTTGGAGCTTGCAGCCATTGGAACAATTGCTGATCAAATGCCTTTAATAGGGATGAATAGATCTTTGGTTAAGCATGGACTTTCTGCACTTAATGAAACGACTCGTCTCGGTCTTTTGGCGCTTTTTCGAGAAGCGGGAATAGAAGAAGTGGGGACATACGAGGTTAATTATATGATTGCCCCGAGAATTAATGCTATGGGAAGAATTTCTCATGGCCTTGACTCACTTCGCCTTCTTTGTACCAAAAACACCGGAAAAGCAAGAGAATTATCATTTCTTTTGTCAAAAACTAATGCCGAAAGACAGAAAATAGTCGATGATGTTTTAATAAAGGCTAAAAGTTTATATAGAAATAATTCGAATAAGTTATTGGTCATAAGTCATTCGTCATTTCATGAAGGAGTTATTGGACTTGCGGCAGGAAAACTCACCGAAGAGTTTTATAGGCCGGCGATAGTTTTATCCAAGAAGGGAGATGTGTCAAAAGCCTCTGCTAGATCAATTTCGGGATTTAACATAATTGAGGCCATAAGGGAAACTGACTTAATTTTGGAAGGTGGGGGGCACCCCATGGCTGCGGGGTTTTCAATTGAGACTTCAAAAATAGAAATTTTTTCCCAAAAAATAAATGCGATAGCGGAAAAGCTTTTGACGGACGAGCTTTTGGAAAGGAAATTAAAAGTAGATATGGAGCTTGATTTTGAACAAATTAAAACAATTCGAACCTTTCGGATTGGGAAATCCTACCCCAACTTTTATGACTGCGGATGTCGAAGTTTTGGAAACAAGAACTGTTGGGCAAAACGCAAAACACCTCAAGCTTAAACTAAAGCAAGATGAACAGATTTTTGACACGATTTATTTTGGTGGAGGAGAATTTTACTCAAAATTACCTCTGGGCATCAAAATTGATGTTGCCTACCAAATCGACGAAAATATCTGGAATGGTCGCAAATGTCTTCAGTTAAAAGTAAAAGATATTAAAAAAGATTAACCTCCGTAAACTAATTCGTCGAAAGCAGCTCTCTCGGCTGGCAAATTTCCTCTAAGCAATGCCGCCTCTATGGCTCTATTTCTTTCTTTCATTATTTCCTCTATTGTTCGTTCATCATAAACCAAAGCATCAGCGCCGCTTCGTTCACTCACTCCCCCTTTTCTTAATATGGTTAAAATTTTTTGTTGTTCACTCTCGGCACTCATCAAAATCACCTCCTTACATAAAAAAACCTCTTTTTTTGAAAGAGGTTTGTCAAAAACCGCGACAAGACAAACCTCTTTAGATTAAGAGGTTANTAATAATTGTCTTGACGCAATTTGTTATATTCATGTTGTATTTCGAGCAGTAAGGATATTTTAAGGCAAAACCGTAGCTTGTCAAGCACAAGATTTAAAACTACAATAAAGCCTGTGGAAAGAACATTGATTGCGGATACGCTTAAGAAGGTTGGAGAGAAGGTGAGAATCGCCGGAAGCGTGCATGTCGTGAGGAGTCACGGAAAGATAGTTTTTGCCGATATTTACGACAGAACCGGAATATTGCAGGTTGTTGGAGGCCAGGACATTTCGGAGTTAAAACCTCAATATGCAGTTGAGGTAGAAGGTACTATCAATCTTCGTCCTGAAAAAATGGCTAATGAAAAAATTGAGACGGGGAAAGTTGAGCTTGCTCTAAAGAAACTTAAAATTCTGGCAGAGTCAGAAGAAATGCCTTTTGACATGGGGGCGGAGGATCTTAATCTTGAGCTTCCTACACTTCTTGATTTTCGATCTTTAACACTAAGACATCCAAAACAAAAAGAAATTTTCAAAGTTCAAGCAAATGTTGCCAGAGCCTTCCGAGAGGCGGCTGAAAAGTTGGGGTGTGTTGAGGTTTTTACGCCGACTGTTTCTGCGTCGGCAACGGAGGGTGGAGCAGAAGTATTCAAGGTTGATTACTACGGCCATGACGCTTTTTTGGTTCAGAGTCCTCAACTTTATAAACAAATTGCAGTTGGAGCATTTGAGAGGGTTTATCTTTTTTCGCATGCTTATCGTTCAGAGCCGTCTGTAACAACGCGCCATCTATCGAGTTTGAGGATCTTCTTGACGCTCTCGAGTTTGTTGGAGTTGAAATGATTAAAAAAGCTGCAAAATATTCCAATCTCCCCTTGCCGCTTATTTCTAAGAGAGTGCCGAGACTTAAGCTTCGCGAGGCTCAAGAAATAATCTCGAAAGAAACCGGCGAAAAAAGGCGTTATGACCCGGATTTGACTCCCGAGGATGAAAAAATAATTTGCGAGTGGGCGGTGCGGGAACATAAGAGTGATTTTGTAACAATAACTCATTTTCCGACAAGGAAGCGTGCTTTTTATACAATGCCGGATCCGAGCGACCCCGAGTTTAGTCTTTCCTATGACATGCTTTTTAGGGGTATTGAGATTGCCAGCGGAAGCCAGAGGGTAAATAATTATGAGATGCTTCTTGGGCGTATGAAAGAAAAAGGTGTGAGTGAAAAAGGTTTTGAGATATATCTTATGGCTTTTAAATACGGTCTCCCTCCGGAGGGAGGATTTTCGTATGGGCTTGAGCGGGTGACAATGAAACTTCTTGATTTGAAAAATGTCCGTGAGGCATCCCTTTTTCCGAGGGATATGGAAAGAGTCGATTTAAGGTTTTCTTCCCAAAAATGAAACTTCTAGGCAACAAAAACTGGTTTTTGTTTCTACTTATGCTTAGTTTTGTATTTGTTTCGACTTCAGCGCTTGTTTTAAATAAAGAAATTATTCCTAAATCTTTAATCCTAAATCGTATGTCAAAAAATTTCCCTCCCATTCCTGTTTTGTCGAATAATGCTGATTTTCCAATAATTTCTGCACAGGCTGCTTTGGCAGTTGATATGGCCTCCGGAATTTCCTTGTATGAAAAAAATCCCGATAGTCCACTTTTACCAGCATCGACCACCAAAATAGTTACCGCGCTTATTGTCTTTGATACATATCCTCTGGATAGCATTCTAAAAGTTGGGAATGTAAAAATTGATGGCCAAAAGATGGGCCTCAAATTTGGTGAAGAAATGAAAGTTGAAGATCTTTTATATGGTCTCTTGGTTTTCTCGGCTAATGATGCGGCAGAAGTGCTTGCACAAGGTTATCCCGGGGGGCGCGAGGAGTTTGTTAAAGCAATGAATGAAAAAGCAAGGCAGTTATCTTTGGAAAATACTAAGTTTTACAATCCATCTGGGGTTGACGGGAACGGACATGTGACGACAGCCCGGGATTTGATAAGAGTTTCTGAAGTCGCAATGAGAATTCCCGAATTTGCAAAGATTGTGGGGACAAAAGAAATCACAGTAGCAAGTCTAGACGGAAAATTAAAACACAGGCTTACGAACATAAATTTGCTTTTGGGAAAGGTTCCAGGAGTCTTGGGGGTTAAAACCGGATGGACTGAAAATGCCCGCGAAAACCTTGTAACTTATATTGAAAGAGACGGACACAAAGTAATGATTGCTCTTCTTGGCAGCCAAGACCGGTTTGGAGAAACAAAAGAACTGATCGATTGGATGTTTGGAAATTATAGTTGGGAAGAAGTAAAGCCAACTTATTCGCCGTAATAATCGGTAGTTACTGCTGGCAAGTAGGCAATAAAGCCTTTGTCGCCTTCAAAAACGTAGATGGTTTGTAAAAATTCACCCGGGGTTTCGGGATCAAAATAAGCAAGGTATACTCTTCTGATCTTTAAAGTTTCCCCGTCTTTGACAAGTCCCTGATTGGCAATATAAGCCCCTCCCGATTGAAGTTCTGCAAATGCATCTTGGGGGGTTTTTGTCGGATAGGTGGAAAATTGAGTTTCATCAACTGGGTAATAGTGATATTCAGCTGCCAGAATTTGTTTATTTTTATCTGTCGAACCCCCCATTATTGTCCAAACATTTGCTTCAGAAGGGTTTGTGGTTAGAACCGGGAGCTCATCATAATTTTTTCTGAATAGGTTTACTTTTACAGCATCTGCCTCGGAAAGAGAAAGGGCCGTTACAAATTTTCCCTCGGAGAGTTTGAAAAACTCACTATCGGTTGGTCCTGTAAGATCAGAAGGGAGTATGTCGGCATTGGAAAGAAGAGATCTGAAAAGCGAGGCCGCGACCTCCGCGACAGGGGGCTTTTTTTCAAGTGGAGTTCTGTCTGCATTTAGATCATAGCTTATGGAAAAAATTCCCGTAACGATATTCATTTCCATTTGTGATGGGAAGTTTGGGTTTGTAAATCTATGAATTGTATCCGAGATTGTTTGAGGTTCTCCGACAAACCCAAGACTTCTTGCTTTTGCTTTAGCGACATCCAAAGAAAGAAGATTTGGGCTTACTTTTGGCATAAAGAAAACTTTGGTTTGGGTGGGAAGTTTGGGAAAGTCCCCCTCAGGAGTTTCCAAAACATAAGTCAAATTAACTTTTTGGGCTTCCGGGAAATCAATTTTAGGCAACTTTCCGTACTTTACCGTCGGGGGAGGGGGAGGAGTAGGAAAGACTTTTTTATAGATTCCGATAGTTAAATCCAAAACCACTTTTCCAACCATCAAAAAAATAACTGCATAGATTGTGTATCTGACTGTCTTCCTTGCGGTTATGGCAACTTGGGTAAGTCCTGTCATATAATCCATATTAGCATGTCTAAAGTCCGAACGCGATTTGCCCCCCGACAGGATCGATGCATATTGGTAATCTAAGAACTGCCTTTTATGCATATGTTTTAGCGAAGCACGAAAATGGTGATTTTGTTCTAAGGATAGAAGATACTGACAAAAAGAGGGAGGTTGAGGGTGGAATAAATGAGATTAAAGGGCTTTTGAAAATTTTTGGGATCAAATGGGATGAATATTATGTTCAATCAGAAAGGCTGGATTTATACAAGGACGCAGCCAAGAGGTTGGTTAAGGAGGGTTATGCATATGAAGATGAGGGAGCAATAAGAATTAAAATTCCTAAAAACGAAACGGTTTTATACCACGATTTTGTTCTTGATAAAAATATTTCTTGGAATACGGACACTTTAAAAGATTTGGTTCTTCTTAAATCAGATGGATTTCCAACATACCATCTTGCGGTCGTAGTCGATGATCATGAAATGAGTATTACTCACGTTTTGAGGGGACACGACTGGTTACCTTCTACTCCACTACATCTTCTGCTTTACAAATTTTTTGGTTATAAAATACCGGAAATTGGCCACTTGACCGATATTATGGATCCCGAAGGAGGAAAATTATCAAAAAGAAAAGGAAGCACCTCGGTTAGCGGTTTAATAAACGAAGGATATTTACCGGAAGCGCTTTTTAATTTTGTAGTTCTGCTTGGTTGGGCGCCGAAAGATAATCAGGAACTTTTTACAAGCCTTTGATCCAAAAGGTTTTCAAGTTGCAAATCCAATATTCAATAGAGATAAACTCGATTGGTTCAACGGCTATTATATTAGGCAAATTTCGAATGAAAATCTTCTTAAAAAGTTTGAAAATTTGAACTTGAAATTTGAAAAATTGAATGAAAATTTAAAATTGAAAATTGTAAATTTAGTTAAGGATAGAATAAAAAAAATAAACGATTTTAATGAGCTGGCTAAATTTTTTTGGGAAATGCCAAAAGTTGATAAAAAATTGCTGGGGAAAAATTATAAAGAACATTTATCAGCAGCTATTGACGCAATTGAAAAAGGAACTCCTCTTGATAAAGTTCCAAAAGATAACAATTTCAAAGTTGGAGATTTCTTCATGGATCTACGCATCGCCGTTACCGGCAGCCGCTTTACTCCTCCCATTAACGAATCAATTGAGATTATAGGAAAAGAAGAAGCACTCGAACGACTAAAAATAGTTTTGTAATAAAAATGAAAAGTTCTGCCGATATGATTACGCCGGATTATCTCCGGAATAAGCTCAAGTTAAAAAGTT
>Ga0075731_141_pt1 | contig 5911 bp, 4 predicted proteins | sample RifGroB1_FD_68423 | JGI IMG/M metagenome (GOLD analysis project Ga0075731, IMG submission 68423) | Microgenomates (Woesebacteria) bacterium GW2011_GWB1_41_10
TGCTCTATTCCTCCGCTTTCGCGAAGGTCCGCAAGCTGCGGGCGTTTTTGGCCCCCTCTTTGCTCAACTGCACGGGAGAGCTGAGAAAGAGCCATAATAGGAATTTTTAACTCGCGCGCCAGATTCTTTAATCCGTCAGCAATTTCTGTAACCTCCTGGACTCTATTCTCTAAATTTCTGCTTCTGGCAAGCTGCAGGTAATCAACAACCAAAAGCTCAAGCCCGTGCTCAACCTGAAGACGCCTTGCCTTTGTTCTCATTTCAAGAATGGAAAGAGCCGGAGTATCATCAATGAAAAGAGGTGCCTCTGCAAGCTCTCCCATAGCGTTAGAAAGGCTAGTAAAATCCTCCTCTGCTAATTTTCCGGTTTTAAGTTTCCATGCATCAATGTCAGCTTGTGCGACCAAAAGTCTGTCCACCAACTCCTCTTTACTCATTTCAAGCGAGAAAAATCCGACAGATTTTTTACTCTTCACAGAAACATTCTGAGCAATGTTTAAGGCAAGCGAAGTATTGTGAACGACAATATCATTGGCAACAAAATTGTGGAATTTACTGACTGTTAAGTCGTATACGTGTTTTGCACCGGTTGACTTAATGCTTACTATTCTGTCCCAATAAACATCGCTCTCGGCTAAGTCTAGGAGTCTTTTTGAATGCAGCGCCAAAGCAATATCCCGTAAGGTTTCTCTTCGCAATTGGCGGCTATTAACATGGATATTGTGAGACAAAGGCTTCCCCATCCTCTTATATAACTCCCTCCACGACAGGCTCCCTTTTTCTTCGATGACAAGTTTCCAAACGGACAAAGGTAGGGTATCCTTGGACCAGTTTTTAGAATCTTTTTTCTTTTTAGCCAATTTTTCTATTTCTTCAATCTTTGCTTCCTTGCCAAAAATGCCTATCTCATAAACAAATCTTAGAATGTTCTCTGCCCCCATAATTTCCAACTCATAGGTGTCCCTCAACTCCTGCCTATACTTCACTTTTTTACTTCGAAGTCTGGCTAAAACCCCAAATCTCAGCAGTAAGTGTTTTACTCCTTCTGCGAGTTTATAAGAGGACGATGAAAAACTAATACGCCCCGTGCCTTTAATTTTTCCTGGTATAACGCTTCCTTCGCAAGCAAAAAGCCTATTGAGAAAAATACTTAAATTATTTTTGGTGAGTTCGAAGACCTCGAACGGAATTTCCTTATTAATTGCCAGCTTTCCCATCACACCCAGGTGTGAAAGCCACCTGGTAACTGGATTTTCTCTATCTACTTTTTCTACCTCGCCCAATAAATTCTCTAACTTTAGATAAGTAAGGGATGGGCTTACATCAAGTTTCTGGGCAAGTCTCCTTCTAATTCTCTCGGCAAAAGCCTCCCTCAAGTCCTTCCTATATGGATTGCTATTTGCTATGGCCACTGTAGGGGTTCTTAACCTTAGCTTGCTCTGTCTTTCATATCTTATCTTCACCCCTTCAAACTTCATGACTGAATTGCAAAAATCGGATAAAACGACGCCATTGCTATTAGTAAATTTAGGAGAGGAGTCTGTCAAACCGCCGTCTCCCAGCAAATACGCCAGCGTCTTTACTTTCCAATCTTCCCAGATTTTTTTGCCAAAGAGGCCTAACTCTCTGGGCAAAGCTATTCTTACGCCTTCTTTTAGGTCTTTAAGCTTTTCCCACCCTTCGATGGTCAATAGAGGATGAACCGCAGTTGCTTCAAGTGTGTTGCCCAATGCAGTTTTTATCTCGTATACCTGTCTCTTACCGTCATCAACATACACAGAGGGCTGGGTTTTCTCTAATCTAAATCTCTCATTTAAAGTTAATGTGTTTGCCTTCTTTTTAAAAATAATGTCTTTGATTGCCTGTCTTCTGCCTGTTTCCGAATCAACTATTAATGTATCTTCTGCTACACATTTCCCTACTCCGGGCCTTGCCGCCAAAATCAATAAATTGCTTTTTTGCATTCCGGCCAGAGCATCGTCCAAATCTGAAAATCCGGTTGGCACACCCCGAAGTCCCTCTCCCTGTTTATGAAGTTCATCAAGTCTGTCAAAGCTTTCGGCAAGAGCGGTTCTAACCGGAGTAAAAGCTTGGGGAAGATGCTTTTGGGAAAGAGAAAAAATGGCAGCTTCAGCCTTATCAAGGGCCTCTGTTGCTGCAGTTCCTTCATCCATGCAAACATCAACTAGGTGGCTTGCCGCCGACATCAAAGACCTTTTGGTTGCAGCATCTTTGACAATGTGGCCATAATGTTCAACATGAGCCGCAGTCGGAACTTTGTTGACTATTTCTGATAAAAACCCCGCTCCCCCGATTCTTTTGAGCGATTTTCTTTTCTTTAGCTTTTCGGCAACAGTCAAAACATCAATAGGAACTCTTGCTTCATAAAGGCTAAGACAAGTTTCGTAAACTTCTTTGAGTCTGTCATCATAAAAATCATCAGGGGAAAGAAATTCTGCAACCGCGATTACGGCGTCTTTATCGAGAAGCATCGCTCCCAATACAGACTCTTCTGCTTCTTGCGAATGGGGCGGGAGCCGAACCAAATTTTTATCTGTCATCAGACTCTATCTATCATGAAGAACAATTACTTTCGTATTCTGGTCTTCCATTATATCCTCTTTTTTAAGAGAAAATTTAGGCAAATTCTCAACCGGCGCACCAATCTCTTTTAAGAACGAATCCAGCGACCCCTGCTCCTGGTAATTCATCGGAATAATGAAATAAGGATCAATCTTTTCCACATTTTGAGCCGCCTCTTTTTGAGCAGAAACCATCAAAACATCAAGTGTTCCTATCTGATCAACTATTTCATCGGTTAATAGATGCGTTAAGTTTCCTAAGTGAGCTAAACGAAGACCATCGGCCTCATAAACATAAATCGTGTTTTGGAAAAACCCGATCCCGATTATCGATACCCCCGAAATTTCATATTCCCCGGGGCCTTCAACCACTTTTTTAAATCCAATCACCTTTTCGAGAGCACTGCGATCAAAATTATCATGAGAGATGGTGATAATATCCCCATCGGTTTTTGTTAAATACGGATCGGTAATGATGGTAGCTATCTTAGTCTTAATTCTAAAATTTGAATGGCCGAGGTAGGTAATATCCATCACCAAGACTCTAACAAATTGACAACTCGTAATCAATACCGTATATTCATGCTCGATGCGTAAAGAAGTAGTCTGGGCAATTATTGCAGGAGTAACTTTTGGTCTTGTTATTGCATTCGGTGTCGTCCGAATCAACTCCACCCTTAAACCAAAAGGTGAGGCGATAGAAGCCTCCCCCACCCCCCGACCGAACCCATCCGAATTCAAAATCACTCTGGACAAACCCGAAAATGAGGATGTTGTAAATGAAGATATAATAACAGTTTCAGGAATCACTAAACCCAAAAGCACGATAATTATTTCAGCTGAAGAAAAAGATTACATAGTTTCTTCCGATGACAAGGGATTTTTTGAAAAAGAAATAAACTTAATTTCAGGTGTAAATCAAATCCTGGTAACTGACCCCAGCTCTCAAATCACAGAAAAACTTTTGGTTATCTATTCTTCCGCTTTTGAAGAAAATGAAGGAGATAGATTAGAAAAAGCAGCCAACAAACCAAAGGCTTACCTGGGAACCGTGACAGACATTACCGATTCAACAATTCAAATAAAGACAACTGTTTCAGAAATAAAACAAGTCTCCGTCAGCGAAGAAGTAGTATATGTCAAAACCGAACCGGCAATCGGAGACTTCATTGTTGCAATGCAGATGTTAAACCAATAAAAACAACCAAGATATATCCTAAAGCCTCCTATTTAGAAGACGAAAGTTCAATAAACTATGTAACAACCGAGGTGGAAAATAAAACTTCTCTCCGCTCTGTCTTCGTAGTAGAATAAGTTTATATGCAAAGAGGGCCGGTGACACCGAAAGGGTTTAGAGATATTATGCCTGAAATGGCCGCAAAGAGGCGTGAAACGATAAATATTATCGCAGACGCCTTGGAGTCTTTTGGCTTTGTCCCCCTCGAAACCCCAATCATTGAATTTGCTGAAACCCTAACCGGAAAATACGGTGAGGAGGAAAAACTCATTTATAAATTTACCGACCGGGGAGGCCGGAAACTGGCTCTCCGCTATGACCTCACTGTTCCCCTTGCCCGCTTCGTAGTCAATAACTTAGGGCTCTTATCCCCTACATTTTCAAGATATCAAATAGGCCAGGCTTTTCGGGGTGAAAATCCGCAGGCTGGCAGATATAGAGAGTTAACGCAATTTGATTTCGATACGGTTGGAGTTAAAAGTCCTGAAGAGGACGCAAAAGTAATTGCCGCAGCTATCAGTTCAACCCGCGAGGTTGGATTGGAACGAGCCAAAATGGCGATTAACGACAGAGAAAATTTTAAAGATCTTTCCATAGAAGATATCAGGGAAATAGACAAGATGTACAAACAAACTATTAAACCCGAGCTTGTCGAGTTTGTTAAAAAAACAAAACCAACAGAAAATTTAAAGAAAATATTTTCAATACTCGAATCCAAATATTCTCTGGCTGAGGGAAAAGATTTCTTCTTTGACCCAACTCTTGCTCGGGGACTTGACTACTACACATCCACCATTTTCGAGCTTAAGCCAAATGGAAAACCGGAAGAGCAATCAATCGGTGGTGGAGGAAGGTATGATAATTTAATCGGAATGTTTGCCGACCGTCCAATTCCTGCAGTAGGCTTTTCTTTTGGAATCGATAGATTAACTGAAATTCTGCTTTAATATGAATCCTGCCCGGCTTCGCGCCTACACCGAACTTTTAATTGCCACAGTTATTTGGGGAGTCGCCGGGCCCATAATCAAATACACTTTGGAAGGATTTGATGCGCTAACCTTCCTGACATACAGATTCGGTCTTTCATCAATCGTTGCCGTTATTACTTTCCTGATTTTAGGTTTGCACATTCCCAAAGAGAAAACAACTTTCGGTGATTTATTGCTTTACGGATTTCTAACCTCAACCGTCGCTCTGGGGTTTTTATTCTTCGGGCTTGAAAATACAACAGTTCTTGATATGAGCCTTATTACTCTCGCAAATCCATTGATTATTACCCTTGCCGGTTATTGGTTTTTGGCAGAACACGTTACTAAAAAAGAAAAAATCGGAATGGGAATTGCCCTTCTTGGAACGCTTTTAACTGTAATTGAGCCTTTAATTCAAAATCGCGGAGGAGACATCAGACTTTCCGGAAATATCTTGATCGTGGGGTATCTTCTCACTACCGGTTGGTCTGCTGTTCTTGCTAAAAAATTACTGCGCGAAGGAGTCTCCCCCATTACCATGACCAACTTCTCATTCATCATCGGCTTTTTATCATTTCTACCTTTCGCTCTATTTCGTTCCCAGTTTTTCCTAAATACCATATACCAAATACCATATACTTACCACCTGGGGGTGGTATACATGGCCCTTCTTTCAGGCTCTCTTGCTTACTATTTAGCCAATAAAGCCCAAAAGACGATTGAGATTGGCGATGCATCTATTTTTGCTTACCTTTATCCCCTTTTCGCAACCCCCTTGGCCGTTCTCTGGCTGGGAGAAAAAATCACGCCCATGTTCGTTGTGGGGGCAGTTATAATCATGATTGGGGTGGTGATTGCGGAAGTAAAGAAAAAGAGCTACAATTAGCCTCGTTATGAAAAAGGCGATTCACCCAACTTGGTATCCGGAGTGCAAGGTAACTTGCGCCTGCGGGAATACTTTTACAACCGGCGCAACCGTCCCGGAAATCCGTGTCGAAATTTGCGGGAACTGTCACCCATTTTACACAGGACAAATGAAATTTGTAGATGCTGCGGGGCGTGTCGATGCATTTAAAGCCAAACAGGCCGGAGCCTTGAAGAAAGTAATAAGTAAGACCGAAAAA
>Ga0075731_140_pt1 | contig 5862 bp, 7 predicted proteins | sample RifGroB1_FD_68423 | JGI IMG/M metagenome (GOLD analysis project Ga0075731, IMG submission 68423) | Microgenomates (Woesebacteria) bacterium GW2011_GWB1_41_10
TTTCTACATCCATCATGGCAAGGATTGGTACTTAAGGATCATTCCGAGGCTTATTCACCGGGCTGGATTTGAACTTGGAACCGGCATTTCGGTAAACATTATTGACCCTGCCGATGCGGCAGATATCCTTAAGGAAGAAAAGCCGAAATGAAGGTTAGGAGGGTAAGGAAGATTAATAGGGTTAAGAAGGTGTGTTTAGAAACCTTCTGGATCTTCTGAACCTTATCAACCTTCTAAGCCTATCAAATGGAAGTTAACACAATGATTTTTCAAAGAGATTAGTATAAGATAGTCGCACGATGCCAAAAGTTACCTTCAACGACCATCTATTTCGCGGGTATGATTTGAGAGGGGTTTCAGGCCGCGATTTGGACCCAGAAAGGCTTGAGGTGCTTGGACGTGCCTATGCAACATTTTTGCACAAAAGAAGAATTTGGGAAGTTGTAGTAGGCCGAGATAACAGATTGACAAGTTTTGAGTACTCAGATGCCTTTATCAAGGGGCTTTTAACGTCCGGCGTTGATGTTTGCGACGTCGGGCTTTCTCTTGCCCAGATCGTCTATTTTGCCCAGTATCTTTTGCGCTTTAAAGGAGCCGCTATGGTTACTGCCTCTCATAACCCCGCAGAATATAATGGTTTGAAGCTGGCTGTGGGATTTTCGGATACGATGACCTCGCCGGAAATTCAGGAGTATAAGAAAATTGCCCAAGGCGGCAAATTTACCAAATTCGACCGCAAAGCCTCCTTGACAAAGCAGGATGTTTTTCCCCAGTATAAAAAAGATATTTTAAGGCGCACAGGAAAAATAGGGAAGTTTAAAGTAGTTGTTGATACGGTCTACGGAACGGCCGGCATGTTTCTGCCGTCGATTCTGCGGGAGGCAGGCTGTGAGGTAGTCGAACAGCATACGGAGCTTGACGGTTCTTTTCCTCTGGGAACTGCGGATCCGACCGACCGCGGAGTTCAGGAGAGGCTTGCAAAAAGGGTAGTTGCCGATAAGGCGGATCTGGGTTTTTCTTACGATACGGACGGGGACAGAATGGGAGTCGTGGACGGCAAAGGCAGGCTTATTTGGAACGATACTTTAGTTTCGATATTTTCCAAGGATGTTTTGGAGTTTATGCCGGGCGCAAAAATCGTTTTTAATATTTTATGTTCAAAACAGGTTAAGGACGTAATCGAGTCAATGCACGGCAATCCCATTATGTGGATTACGGGCCATTCGTTTATCAAAGCTAAAATCAAGGAGGAAAGAGCCCTGTTTGGAGGCGAACTTTCCGGACATATGTTCTTTAGCGATAATTTCTACGGTCATGATGACGAAGCGTACGCAACGCTTAGGCTGCTTTCATATTTGACAAGAGTCGGCAAATCACTAGATCAGGTTGTCGATGAGCTGCCTCAGTACAAGAGCAGTCCGGAAATTAAGGTTGGGTGTGCGGATAATGTAAAGTTTGAATTGATTTCCAAAAAGATTGCCTCAGATATAAAACGAGAATTTCCAGATGCAACTTACATTGAGATAGATGGAATCCGTTTTGATACAGAGGAGGGAATGGGGGTAATTCGCGCTTCGCAGAATGGGCCATATTTAACAATCAAGTATGAGGCGAGGGACAAGGCGGATTTCGAAAAACTGCGCAAAATCCTCTCAGCGATTCTTCATAAATGTCCCGAGATTGACTTTGCGGATGGAGTCAACACCGATGCTTTGGATTAGAAACAAGTAACACGCGACATGTAACTTGCAACAAGTTATGGTTTCTTTTAAGGTTCTTACTTATAATATTCATAGCGGTTGCGACGCGCAAAAAAATCATAATTTTGAGGCGATAATTGACGTTCTGTCGGCTTCCGGAGCAGATGTAATAGGTATCAATGAGGTTGACAGATATTGGGATTCAAGAAGCAACTGGCAGGACCAGGTAGAAATTTTATCCAATCGGCTAAAGATGGAGGCATTTTATGCTCCGGCGATGATTTTGCCGCCAAAAGACGGCAGGAAGCAAAAAAGGGAATACGGAAATGCACTTTTTACAAGATTTCCGATCATAGAGAAAACTAAACATGCGATGTATATGCATGATGATCCGACAATTACTTATGATGGTACCTGCGATACGGAATCAAGAAGTCTTTTGCAGGCAAATTTAAACTTGAGGGGGAGTGAGCTTTGGGTTTTGGTGACACATTTGACAGTATATGATCAGAAAGACAGGTTAAATCAGGTTAAGAAGCTTGGAAAAATTATTAAGAGTTTAGAAGGCGCGCTTATTTTAATGGGGGATTTGAACGCAACGGCAGATTCGGAGGAATTATCAATTCTTGCGAAATACCTTGATGATCCTAGTGAAGGAAGGGAATTTGTAACTTATTACCCGGAAAATCCCAGACAAATTGACTTTATTCTGACTCGAAACCTTGAGTGCAAAAATATCGAGGTTATCAAATCAGATGCGTCAGACCATTATCCGGTAGTTGCTGATTTAACATTTTGAACATTGACTGGGAAAAGTGCATTGAGGAACAATTGACAGTTGACAAGTGACAGCATCTGCCATGTCAAATGTCAAAGGTCAGGTGTTTTACCCGTTGAGTATTTTAATTACTTGATTGTGCAGTAGGCCGTTGGTGGCGATGGCGTTGCCAGAGGTCAATGAAAATTTTCCATCAAAGTCTGTAAATTTACCGCCCGCTTCTTCAATTAAAAGCGCGGGAGCGGCAAAATCGTAAATTGCACCGTAGGGCTCAAGAATGACGTCAGCTTTTCCTTCCAAGAAAAATTTGAGGTTTAGATTACCATAACTGCGCGCTGCTCTGGCGACTGTACAAATTTTAGTTAACTGATCGATTCTGTTGAACTGAATAAACCTTTTTATTGTTCCAAAACAGACATAAGCTTCTTTAAGATTCTGGGTTTTGGAGACTCTGACCCTTTTGCTATTTACAAAAGCCCCTTCACTTTTTTGGGCGATCAGTAAATCCTGCGCCACTGGAAAATAGACAACGCTGATTAAGGGTTCTTTATCTTCAAGAACCGCCACAAAGACCGCCCAGTATGGAAAGTTGCGAACATAGTCTCTTGTGCCATCGATTGGATCGATTATCCATTGGTATTTGGCTTTTGGATTTACGGGGGGTAGTTCTTCGCCTATGATGCCGTGGTCGGGGAAGTTTTTGGCAATTATTTTTCTAATCAATTTCTCAACTTCAATATCCGCTTTGGTGACGGGGGAGTTATCCGGTTTGTAAGTGACTTTAGGATGAGTTTTAAAATATCGGTAGGCTAAATCGCCGGCCTTTTTGGCAGCGTCAACTGCAACGTCTAACATTTGCTGGATTATATCATTTTAAGCCGCGCGGCTGAGGCTTGCGGCTAGATGCTGCAAACCTTGAATTTTCTCAGTGTTTTCTGGATCTGTCATTGTAGCGAACAATTCTTCGGCTTGATCTTCTAAAAAACTTGCTACAAGAGGGATATTATTATCGTGAGTTAGCGTATCGAGCATGTGGTTGTATTCTTCCAAAGAATCTTTGATTTTTTTGGCCGCTTGTATATTGCCTTCTATGTCCAATTCTTCTTCTAGTTGTGAGATGGCATCCAGCAAATAGTCATAAGCGGCATCGTAAGGGGGAAGATGTGATCTGACTTCAGGGCTAAACATAATGGGATTGAATTATCTATTTTCCTGAGCTGCGAAAACATTCAGGCGGCTTCGGAACTTAGTGTTCCTAAAAGCCATAAAACTGCTTCTTTCTTTAGGCCCGCAAAACCATAGTACAGCTTCTTTCTTATAGCGCCTGTCACCGCGGGAGTTGATTCTGATTGCCGGCAGTTTGCCGCGCTTTCCCCATCGTTTGACTGTCAGCGGAGCAACACGCAGAATTTTGGCAACTTCGTTAACTGTTAAAAGGTCCGGCCAATCGTCTCCCAAAGCCATAATACTTAGCGGAAAAGTGTCATTCTACAATAAAGTAGATGCTTTTCGGACTCGAATATATCACGCGATTGTAAGTCGGTCAATAAGGGAAAACATGCTGGAAATTGAAAATTGAGAGTTGAAAACGGATTAACCCCTCTCTATTTCTAATGAAAGAGGGAATATCTCGCCGGGCTTAAGTTGCAGATTGACCAAAAGGAGAGTATTCCCATCAGCGGGTATTGAATCTACTATTGGCGCATAGCACTGTTTCCAATGGGTATATGTGGACAGGGGACTGGTTGAAAGCGTTACTTCCGGCACTAATTCTGCATCGAACCAGAGAGCAACACCGTTAATTTCCCCCCCACGACTGGGAATAAAAGCCAAGCTGGTTTTAAGAGAATATGGAGCTTCTCCTTCTTCAAAGTTGACGCTGAATAGCGTTTGGGGCTGGGACATAATTTCTTCTGCCTTAAATGTTTTAAGATAGCAATGTTTTGGTAGGCGGCCCATTAAGTCCCCTTCAAAAAATGCGTCTGTGAGAAGTACCTGTAGATCGCTTGGCGTGGGACTTGTTGATGATTTTGCTCTTTCTAATAAATCCCGCCACATATTAATGTAGTTGGGAAAAACATCTTTTTCCTCAACAAGTGCGGCTTTTAACTGCACGGATCTTGGAATGATTTTTCCGCCAGGTGCGAGGAACCGATTTCTTGCATCAATTAAAGATTTGATGATGCCTTCTTCGAAAGCAATGTGGCCAATGAGTTCGCTTACAATAATGTCCACTTTCTGTGGGAGTTCAACTTGGCAGGAATTTTCCTGAAAAAACGTGATTGCTTTTTCAAAGCCGTTATGGGTAGCTACCTGCTTTGCCCACCTTATGGCTGTTGGATTTTGTTCTATGGCATAGATGTGACCGGCTCCTGCATCCAAAGCCAGAAATGCCAGAATTCCTAATCCCGTTCCTATGTCGGCAACTGTATCGCCTTTTTTGACAACGCACCTGATTGCCTCTGAGTATTTCTCCATTCTCTTTTCGTCGAAGAGCATTCCTCTATGCACAGAGAGGTGCGCGTAAAGGTTTTCGACTTCAGGAAATAATTCGTCGACTTCAACTTCGGGCGTCATGGGGACTTAGATTTTACTTCAACTCTACCGTGGCTCCGGCCGTCTCCAGTTTTTGCTTCGCTTCGTTCGCATTTTCCTTATTCACCCCTTCCAAAACCTGTTTAGGTGCGGCGTCGACCAAGTCTTTGGCCTCTTTTAGGCCTAGTGTTGGGACGAGTTCGCGGATTGCCTTGATCACCGAAATTTTATTGGCTCCTGATTCTGCGAGTATTACGTTGAATGTGGTTTGTTCGGACGTGCCTTCGTCTGCACCCGCCGTTGGAACAGCGGCCGCGGCAACCGGTGCTTGGGCAGTTACGCCGAATTTTTCCTCCAGAGCCTTGACCAGTTCCGAAAGTTCCAGAACCGAAAGTTTTTCAATCTCCTCGATTATTTTTCCAAGCTTTGCAGATACTTTGACCTGGGCTTTCGGTGTTTCCTTCTTTTCCTCTTTTGCCGCTTCCTCTACCTTTTTCTCAGCTTTTTGAGCTTGTTCAGCTGATTCTTGAGCTTCTTCTTTGGCTTCCTTTGCCTTTTCGGCGGACTTTTCTGCTTCTTCGGCTGCTTCTTCGGCTTGCTTTACATCTTCTTGTTTTTTGTCTTTATCTGTCATATTAATCACCTCCTGCCATTTTTGTCTTTTGATCAAGAACATAAACTAAATTTCTGATATTTGCAGATAAGACCTCAACAATTCCATACAAAGGTGAATAGAGCGAACCGACAATTTTGGCCTGCAGAACTTCTTTTGGCAAAATCTTGGCCAGGTTTTCAACCGCATCCAGATCCAAAAAGTCCTTGCCGAAAAATCCGAATTTGAACTTGGGG
>Ga0075731_143_pt1 | contig 5432 bp, 9 predicted proteins | sample RifGroB1_FD_68423 | JGI IMG/M metagenome (GOLD analysis project Ga0075731, IMG submission 68423) | Microgenomates (Woesebacteria) bacterium GW2011_GWB1_41_10
AAAACTATCGCAATCAAAATCTGGCCAACGATTTATAGAGCAATAAATTTATTTATTTAGTAAATGATGCAAATATTGCTTCATCAGAAACCCAAGTTTCTTTAATTTCTTTATTTCTAAGTCTAATTACATCCTTTAATTTACCGAGCGCCATAAATACAATTCTAATGTATCCAGGCCCCTTAAGAATTCTTCTAACAAGCCCCACTAAGTGTTTTCTAAAAAGACTTGAGCTGGTTAAATTTTTCCAAATCAAAAGAAGTTGATTTCTTTCTTTCATTCTTTGGAAATATTTCTTTGGCATCTTTGAATAAGTAGTCTCGTGTTCATGGACAACTTTAGCACTAGGCTCCCAAATAAGTCTAAATCCCCGCTTAAGTGCTCTGTAGCAAAGATCGAGGTCTTCCCAATATGCTGGGAACAGTTTCTCATCCATTCCCCCAAGTTTCATCCAATCGCTTCTTCTAAAAATTCCACTTCCCCCGCTTACCCAGAAAGTATATTGTTTAGAATCACTTTCTTCCCCTGGCTCGTGGACTATGAATCCATCTTTAAAATCAGCAATTGAAGGAACTGAAGATCACAGTAGAAGGAAAAAGTATGAGAAAAACTATTGGCCCATACGAGAGAAATATTGGTTAGCTCAAATTCACAACATCATCGCCAAAAATATCATATTTATCTGCGGTTTTAGCCACTTAGAAAGTTTCAAATCTATATTGACTGAAAATGGATATAAAGTTGTAGCAATAAAAATATGAATGATCCTATACAAATAATTTTTTCTGCTTTGACCCTACTAGGCCTTGGAGGTATCGTCGGAGCTTATGTTTCCTCTCTTCTTGATAAAAAGAAAGAGCTTGAATTCAAACTGTTAGAACAAAAGGAAAGAAGATATAAAAGACGTACCAGGAGTAGAGGGTTACTTTACATTCAATAGTGAAGACATAAAAAAGGATTATTACCCGAATATTTAAAAATGGAATATCACGAGATGATGCTTTATGCCTCGAAAGCCGTGATACTTTCAGTTAAAGTGTTTATAGAAAAACCAACAAGAGAGAATTTTTTACGGACGATTCTTTGTATGCGACAAGATTTATGGGTCAATAAGAGCGACTTAAGCCTTAAAGAGATCAAAATTGAGTTTCAAACCTCAAGAAGTGCGAAAACCTCTAAAAAATAAGACACCCTTTTTATAGTGTCTCATTTGTCTCATTTAGCTTCGGAGATGAGACACGGAAGTTGTAGTTATATGGATAAGATCTACGGATTTGATACAATATTACTCACGGAGCTTATGGGATACTTGGGTTCCAGACCCAGCTGTTCCGCTTTTTATGCGCGCGACTTTTTTAAATTGTTGGCACGGAGAAGTCGGAGAGCCCTTGTGGAATTTTTTGAGGGAGGAATCTCTTAAAACCGACATTTTTGTTCTTCTTGAGGTTTCTCCTGAAATGCTATCTCCACTTGAGAAAGTTCTGTTTGAATTTGGGGGTAAATACGCTCAAAATAGCCAAAAAAGCGGACAAGCCATTTTTGTTAAAAAGAATATCCGGACATTTTTGATTGAGAAAGTGGGTTTATATGAACAACTTCCGGGGGATACAGGTTGTTTACAGAAGGTGAAACTTGAATTGGGCGGTAAAAAGTTTTTGGTTGGAGGAGTTCACGGTAAAGCTATGCCGGGAGATAAGCTCGATACAGATGTGCGCCTGAACCAGTCGAGCAAAATTATAAAGTCGTTTGATTTTAACGGTGTTCCCAGAATAATCGGGGGTGATTTTAACTTACTGCCGGAGACAAAGAGTATAAAAATTTTCGAGGAGGTGGGGTATAAAAATTTGATAAATGAATTTGGAATAAANGTATAAAAATTTGATAAATGAATTTGGAATAAAATCCACAAGAAATCGGCTTGCTTGGGAACAGGCGGAGGGACAATACAAAAAAGAGGGAAGAAAGTTTTTTGGCAGGCAGTATTTTGCCGATTATGTTTTTGTTTCACCCGAAATAAAAGTGAAAAATTTTGAGGTTCCTGATGTCGAAATTTCCGACCATTTACCCCTGATTTTGGATTTTGAAGTATAATCAGCCTAGGATGGCTGATGATCAGGTGGCGGAAGTTAAAGCGAAGACGGATATAGTTTCCATTATTGGGGAAAGAATTGAATTAAAAAAAGCAGGCAGAAATTTTAAAGCGCTTTGCCCTTTCCACGGCGAAAAAACCCCTTCTTTTATAGTTTCCCCCGAGCTTCAGATTTTCAAATGTTTTGGCTGCGACGCCAAAGGTGATGTTTACTCCTTCCTGGAAAAATATGAGGGAATGGAATTTTCGGAAGCCTTGAAATATCTGGCAGATAGAGCGGGAGTAAAACTGGTAAGAACATTCGGGGGCCAAACTTCCGAAAAAGACAAATTAATAGAAATTCATACCCAAACCCTTCGTTTTTATAATTATTTACTTCTGAATCACCCCGTTGGAGCAAAAGCTTTGGAATATCTGCAAAAAGAGAGGGGTTTAAAAAGACCGACAATTGAAGAGTTTCAACTGGGGTATTCCCCGGAAAACTTAACTCTTATAAATAGATTTCTGATAGATAAGAAAAGGTTTACCCCGAGTGAAGTTGAGCGGGCCGGAATAGGAATTGTCAGGGGTGGGGGAATCTACGATAGGTTTTCAGGTAGGATTATTTTTCCTTTATTTGATCATAGGGGTAACCCAATTGGGTTTGCCGGAAGAGTATTGCCTTGGGACAAACGCGAAACTGGTAAGTACATAAATTCTCCTGAGACTCCGATTTATCACAAAAGTAGTGTGTTATATGGGCTCAACATAACTAAAAGTTATGTAAAGAAAAAGGGAGTTGCGATTATAGTTGAAGGGGAGCTTGATGCAATTTCCTCGTATCAGGCGGGAATTAAGAATGTGACTGCCATTAAGGGCTCTGCTCTAACAGAGGAGCAAGTTAGACTTCTCTCCCGTTTTGCTCCAAAGTTTATTCTGGCACTGGATGCCGATATTGCCGGGGATTCGGCTGCTAGGCGCGGAATTGCCGTTGCTGAAAATGCCGGAGTTGAAGTTAAGGTCACAGAAATGAAGGATTTTAAAGATCCGGACGAAGCAGCAAGGAATAATCTGGAAGCATATAAAAAAGCCCTTATTGGAGCTGTCCCTGTTTGGGATTTTCTTATTGACTCTTCGTTTGAAAGATATAAGGGCACAACCGGTGAAGGAAAAGCCAAAATATCAAGGGAAATTGCACCGATTCTATCCGAGATTGCAGATAAAATCGTTCAAGCTCACTATATAGGTGTAGTTGCCGAAAAACTCAGGGTGGCGGCGGAGGCCGTTGCCGAACAAGTGGATAAATCCAACACTATTTTTACAAAAATTGGTACAGAAACCAAAGTGGCGACAATTAAATCCCGCAGAGAGCTTCTTGAGGAAAGGCTTCTTTCTTTAGTATTTGCTTCCGACCCAAGCATTCTTTTAACTCCTAAGATAGGAAGTTTAATATCTACTCCTCTTTATATTATGATCCTGGAGGAATACAAGAATTTTGCTGCCAAGAAGAAGGTTTTTAGTCCAAGTGATTTTTCGGAAAATCTCCCATCAGAGCTTTTTGATGGATTTGCAAGCCTTATTCTTAAAGAAGAAACACCCGAAGAAGTGAAAAAAGAGCTTGATTTAGTTGTAAAAGAGCTTAAAATACTAACTATCAGGCAAAAACTAACCGACCTGACCACCGAAATTAAAAAATTAGAGGAAGCGGGCGACAAAGAAAAGCTTCTTAAAGCTCAAAATAAATTTAATAAAATCGCCTCAACACTCTCCGAATTAAAAAAGAAAGATATTGATATATTTATATGATGTTTACATGTAAGACATGATCAGAAAACAAGTTCTTGACCTAATTAAAAAAGGCCGCGACCAGGGGTTTTTGACCCAAGAGGAGATAATGGAGGTCTTTCCCGACGCGGAGGAAAGAGTTTTTGAGCTTGATGAACTTTACGAGAAGCTTCTTGCTGAAGGAGTCGATGTTTTTGAGTCTGTTACCCCTGAAGAAATTGAGAGTGATGAGAAATCAAAGGAAAAATTAGACCGCGAAATTGAACTTCTGACAAAACTGGAAGGAATAGAATCAACAGACCCCGTCAGACAATACTTAAGAGAAATCGGAAGGGTTCCTCTTTTGGGGGCGGAGGAGGAAGTTGAGCTTGCTAAAAGATACGAAAAAGCAGATAGACGTGCCAAAGACAAATTGACGGAAAGCAACTTAAGGCTGGTTGTCTCCATTGCCAAAAAATACATCGGCAGAGGTTTGTCCTTACTTGATCTTATTCAGGAGGGAAACCAAGGACTTATAAGAGCTGTTGAAAAATACGACTGGAGAAAAGGATTTAAATTTTCTACCTATGCGACGTGGTGGATAAGGCAGGCTATAACGAGGGCAATTGCCGACCAGGCAAGAACTATTAGAATTCCTGTCCACATGGTTGAGACAATCAATAAACTCTACCGAACCTCAAGGCGACTTATGCAGGAGCTGGGAAGAGAACCCACCCCGGAAGAGATTGGAGAAGAATTAGAAATTGATGCAGACAGAGTTAGGGAAATCTTTAAAATTGCCCAAGAAACCACATCCTTGGAGGCTCCAGTCGGGGAGGATCAGGAAAGTTTTTTGGGAGATTTTATTCCTGATGAAAATACTCTTTCCCCGGTTGACCAGGCAAGTAAACAGCTTTTGAAAGATCATCTGGAAGAAGTTTTGGGAACCCTTTCCGAAAGAGAAGCAAAAGTTTTGAAATTAAGATTTGGATTGGAAGGAAACAAGGCAATGACGTTAGAAGAAGTGGGGCGTGTTTTTGGGGTTACCAGAGAAAGAATTCGTCAAATTGAAGCCAAAGCACTTCGCAAACTAAAACACCCCTCCCGTCGCAAAAAACTTCAGGATTATCTGGACTAATATCGGATAGCCCTAAAATTTGACTCATCCGATACGATATTGACAAATATAGCGTGTACATATAATATATGTACATGAGGGTTAATGGGAAAGAGATTAAGTTTGAATGGGATGAGTGGAATATCGACAAGAATTATTTGAAACACGGGACTACTCCCGAGGAAGCTGAAGAGGCTTTTGTAAGCGAGAGGTCTTATTTTTTTTCAGACGTGAAGCATTCAACAGTTGAAAAAAGATTTATTCTTTTAGGAAAAACATTTGAAAAGAAAAATCTGTTTATTGCTTTTACAATGAGAGGGAAAAAAGTTCGAATAATCTCAGCCAGACGCATGTATGAAAGCGAGGTGAAAAAATATGAGGAATCTAAAAAAAATACCTAAATTTAAATCAGAAAAAGAAGAACGAGAGTTCTGGTGGAGAGTTGACTCTACTGAATATGTAGATTACTCAAAACCTGAAAAG
>Ga0075731_151_pt1 | contig 5013 bp, 9 predicted proteins | sample RifGroB1_FD_68423 | JGI IMG/M metagenome (GOLD analysis project Ga0075731, IMG submission 68423) | Microgenomates (Woesebacteria) bacterium GW2011_GWB1_41_10
TAATTGGCAGCCAGCGCTTGTTGTTTCTTTAAAAGTGCATTAAACAGGGTACTTTTCCCCACATTAGGAAGCCCAATAATGCCTACTGAAAGACTCATGCCGCAATTTTACCATCTCCATGTTTAATTCAAATCTCTATTTCCTTAATCCCTGCATCACCAAACAAATTCTCATTTAAAAACTTAGTTTTCTTGGGACGAAAGCGAAAGATTGTCCCCACCATAAATCTGACTTTCGATTGTTCAAATATAGTTTTGTCGTCATACGCTCCACTTGTTTTCAACCACAATTCCATTGCATTAAAATGTTCGTCTCCCTGTTCTACTACATGCGTTACCCCTTCCATCTGCACTCCTATCTTCTTGTCAGTTATAGTTTGATCCCATTCAGTAATAGTCACTGCTGTCTTTTCATTTTTAGTAATTTCCAATGCGTGTCTGGATGCGAAATGACTCAAAAAATAAATATTGAAATCATCACTTACTGCATAAAAAACCGTACAAATCCACGGCCCCGCAGCCCCAACCGTAGCCAACGACATGAGTTTATGCGCCCTTAGGTACTCCAAAAGAGCAACTTTAGGATCCATTACTCTGCCCCCAAAGTGATTACCACATCATAATCGGAACTTTCGTCTAACTCCCCTACTGTGTCAGAAAGAGAATATTCGTCCTCTAAATCTTTTTTCACCAGCACCTCAACCGCAGCCTTATCCGCTTTAATCTCAATTTCAGTTTCAGCAAAATCTCCATCCGCATTTCCCGTTTCCACATCCAAGTATCCTAAACCTTCTAAAAGCGTTTTGGCTTGGGCCGCTGCACCCGATACCCCACTGCCATTCAATACTTGTACTTTCAAGTCTTCTCTTTTAACCTCAGTTACCGGAGCAGTTGTAGGTTCAGGAGTCTGGTCAACAACTGCGGTTTCTTGCTGGGAAGAAACCTTGGAGCTTTGTGCCTTGACCAGATACATTGTTACAGCTCCCACTGCCAGTCCTAAAATAAAAGCAATCAAAAGCATCCACCAACTACCTTCTTTTTTAACAGGTTCGCTACTTATCACCGGTACATCTAGAATAGAGAATCAACTACCAGATGTCAATCCATTCTTTCCCACCGGCCCCAAATCCCCGTAGACAATTTACCGTCAATTACATGTTCTCCATATTCCACTTGGCCACCTAAATTCATATCCACCAACAAATTCTTTAATGTAAGTGCAGACGAACTTACTGCATAGGCATTAATGATTACAAATTTGGCATTTTCAGACAGTAATTGCTTGCAAGCAGTCATAAGTCTGGGCAACGATTTATTAAACTGCCAGGTTTCTCCCTCCGGTCCATGTCCAAAAGCCGGCGGATCCAGAATAATCCCGTCATATTTATTTCCTCTGCGCACTTCCCGTTCCACAAACTTTATGGCATCCTCCAAAATCCACCTAATTGGTTTATCAGCCAGTCCAGATTTTTCCTGATTTATTTTAGCCCAGGCAATGGTGGGCTTTGATCCATCCACATGAGTTACCCTGGCTCCCGCCTTGGCAGCTACTAAACTTGCCACCCCGGTATAACCAAATAAATTTAAAATATTCACTTGACCCTTAGCACTTAGCACTTGGCCCCCAAGCCATCTCCACTGCTCTTCTTGTTCTGGAAAAATTCCCGTATGTTTAAAAGGCGTTAATCTCAACTCAACTGTTAATCCCAACACTTCAATATCCCAAGCTTTTGGTGCATCTTTAATTTTCCAATCCCCATCAAACGCCGCATTGGCTTTTTCCCACTCTTCTGATGCCGAACTTTTTTTCCAAATTATTTGCGGGTCTGGCCGGCGCAAAACATATTTCCCAAACTGTTCCAATCTTTCCCCGTCTCCTGTGTCTAGCAATTTATAAAACATCCTGGCATAATTTTACCATGGAGACTCTCTCCTTCCTGCTGGCTTTCTTTTTAAATTTATTTAAGCCCACCCCGTCCCCAACTCCCGTCCCAGTTACTGTTACAGTTACTGTTACACCATCTCCTACGCCTACACCTACTCCCCTGCCCACGTTGGCTACGCCAAAGGCGTTGCAGGCGGGCACTCCAACTCCATTACCCGTACTCCAAGGACCTCCTGGATCTGGCTTAACTACGGCCACAATTCATACCGAAAAAGGCGACTTCAGAGCCACTATTTTATCGGTTGATTTAGGCTCATCCCGCATGATTACCGACTCTGCTTCGGATTCTGACTGCTTTGACAACTGTCCCGCTTTGTCACTTTCGGACTTTGTCACTCGTAATGGTGGTTTTGCTGGAGTCAATGGCACCTATTTTTGTCCCTCTACCTACCCCGATTGTTCATCAAAGAAAAACTCTTTTGATTTTCCGGTATATATCACCAGACTTTCCAAATGGACCCAGGGAGACAAGTTGGGCTGGGCTGAACGCCGGGCCATAGTTTACACCGACGGAGGAGGTGCTCATTATTTACATTCAGCCAATTCTTTCGCTGGGGCTACTCCTACAGCAGCAGTTGTTAATTACCCAGGACTAGTCAATGGCGGCAGTGTCCAAATCGACGACAATCAATCAGGCCTATCGGACAAACAAAAAACAGTCGGGACTAAAGTGGGCATTGGAGTCAGAAATTCCAACACCGTCATTATAGTCGTCGCCAACTCCGTCAATATGCAGCAGTTTGCCTACGTTTTCAAGTCCCTGGGAGCCACCGGAGCTTTAAACCTCGATACGGGCGGTTCCACGGCAATGTATCTCAATGGTCGATATGTATTTGGTCCAGGAAGAGCTTTGCCCAACGCAATTATTTTTGCCCGGAGGTAGCATGCCTTGAATAGCCAGGGCTTGTTCAAAGCTTTCAGCCGATCCAATTTGGGTCTTTATCTCTTCTATCTTTTTATTCACTTCCTCATCAGAAACATTTACCCCTTTAGCAGCCAATTCCTGAACGATTAATTTATCAACTACCAGATTCTCCAAAGCTTCCTGTCCTACCCTCTTGTACATCAACTGATTTAATTCAAATCTAGAAATTGGGTAGTTGTTAACTAAAGCCACCACTGGCCATGAATCAGTCCTGTACCAAAATAAAACCACCAGAAGCGCCAAAGATGCAATCTTTTGTTTTGTTCCCCACCACTCTTCAACTTCCTGTGTCTTAATCACCTTAATCACTTTGGTCTTTCTTTTTGTTGCCATACTCGCGCAATACTACTCCTGCATCGGCCAGGCTGTCAACTACGAAATCAGCCCCAGGTACTTTCAGACCAATAACTTGCATGCCTGCCTCCTTAGACGCCGTCACCCCAGCTGCTGAATCTTCAATCACTATACACTCACTTGGCTCCACTCCCAATTTTTGGGCCGTCAGCAAGTAAATTTCCGGATCAGGTTTACCAGCTAATACCTCATCAACTGTAGTGGTTACATCAAACGCCAAATACAAATTGAGTTGTTCCAGTTCCTTTTCTACCACATGCCATTCAGATCCTGTAGCCAGAGCCGTCTGATATCCCATATCTTTAATTTCTTCTAGCAGTTCTTCTGCTCCCGGCATGATTTTTACACTTGTATCATTTTGGTATTCGTCCCAGGTTTCCCGGGTCAGCTTTTCAGACAAAACTTCGTCTCCAGTTATTTTCCTCCAATTCGGCTTGATCCCAATCCCCGGCGTATGTATCCACTTTTCGGATTTCGAATTTCGGATTTCGTGCTTAGCAGCCACAGCTGCAAACGCCAGTTCCCATTTCTCCTCGTTATCTAAAACCGTTCCATCCAAATCAAAAATCACAGCGCCAATCACTTAACCCCCCCTGTTAGTGCATGCAATTCTCGCAAACGTCTTTGATTATCCCTATCAGTAGTAGGTTTTTTTAAGTCTACAAACACTTCCAACTCATTTAACTTGTCTTGTAGTTGTTGCCTTTTCTCTCGTTCTACTTCTGGATCAGTAGCCATTTGGGCTGCTTGATTAACAAGATTTAGCCAAGTAAGACCCTTTTGGGAACCAAGCGCTTCGTCAGTCCAACTCCCATGTATCCCAATTATACCTATCGCCTTTCTCACTGTAGGGTCGTCTTTTTCTCTCAGTTCAACCAGCATCGAAAAGTATTTACGAAACTGCGATACCTCGCCAAGATCTGGGGAATTTACGCCACTCATCTTAATTCTCCGTCAAGATTCTTAACCTGCCTGAATTAAATATTGCAGATTCTGTCGTCAATGATTTTACTTGTACCCTGATTAAATTTCTCCCTGACCAGAAGCTTACTTGCCCAGATTCTACCACTGTGTCTGATCCTGTTTGAGTCGAAACTTCACTTCCTTGCACCCCGATCCCATGTGTTACATCAAACAATTGAGCATATGCCAGTCCACTGCCGTTAAACAGCTTCATATTAGCCTCAAAATACACACTTACAAGTCCTGGATAGTCGGCGGGATTAAAGTAAAACTCGCTTCCGGCCACATTTGTCCAAGCAGTTTCTGTAGTACTTCCGCTTCCCGGAATTGTCACGTAACTGGTCGTTCTGGTTTTTGTCTTGGGAGCTGTTTGATACACAATCATATATTGAGTTTGCACTACTGGCTCACTGGCCACTGTTGTTTTCCTCTGCCACAAATACGCCAACCCAGCATTAATGGCTAACGCATCAAGAATTACCAACACTACAAGTAAAATTTTAATTTCTTTTGACATTGATCATAGGTCCCGCAGGACCATCTTTAACTATAAAGCCTGATTTCTCAATTTGCATCCGCACGGAATCTGCCTCTACAAACTTACCGCTTTTTCTCAAACTCTCTCTTTCGTTGACCATTCTTGTTACTTCTTCGGGGACTTTAATATCTTCCCGGGCACTTACCAAACTCAAACCTAAAATCTGATCCCAATCCAATAGCAAATCTGCCTTGTCCATATCCGGAATATTACTTTTGACCATTTCCCACACCACAGCCAGCCCTTGAGGAAAATTCAAATCATTATTTACGGCTTCCAAAAATCTTTC